>Ga0265295_1001004_pt1 | contig 52682 bp, 43 predicted proteins | sample Munlansysbiofilm_FD_192503 | JGI IMG/M metagenome (GOLD analysis project Ga0265295, IMG submission 192503) | Leachate microbial communities from a municipal landfill in Southern Ontario, Canada - Methane capture system biofilm | ecosystem: Engineered > Solid waste > Landfill > Unclassified ... | reverse complement strand
TAGACCTAGAAAAAGATTTGGTTTTTTGTCTCCAAATCAAGTATTTTTACAAGCAATTAATAACGACGGAAAAGTTGCATTTATAACTTGAATCCTGCAGATATTAAAACGAAGATTGAGGAAATTGAAGCTGAGTAGATAATCCCCTTGAACACATCTGTTTTCCATAGCCAAAAACAAAGCTAAGCCCCTCTGCCCCCAAAAATCACCCCACACCCATGTTTTAGAAGCAATTAGTTTCCAGTTTATCCCCAAACAAACTATATTTGCATTCTCTTTAGATTAATTCCATTTTGTTAACTATTCTTTTACAAAACGGGAACAATTATCAACCTTTAGTGTTTTTAAAGCAGAAGCAAAGTAAAACCATAATTAACGTATTAATAATGGCCAACGAACAGGATAAAATACTCGATGAGGTAACCAAGTCGGATTATAAGTATGGCTTTTTTACCGATATCGAAACCGAAACCATTCCTAAAGGGCTAGACGAAGATGTTGTAAGGCTTATTTCGCAGAAAAAGAATGAACCCGAGTGGATGCTCGAAATTCGACTGAAAGCGTTTAGGCACTGGCAGCAAATGGAGATGCCCCAATGGGCACATTTAGATATCCCTGAAATTGATTATCAGGATATGATATATTACGCCGCCCCAAAGCAAAAACCAAAACTCGATAGCCTAAACGAGGTTGACCCGGAGCTACTCGACACATTTAATAGGTTGGGCATACCCCTTGATGAGCAAAAGATGCTTTCTGGCGTAGCCGTTGATGCGGTAATGGACAGCATTTCGGTTAAAACAACCTTTCGCGAAAATCTAGCCGAGCAGGGTATCATATTCTGCTCAATGAGCGAGGCCATTCGCGAACATCCCGATTTAATAAAAAAATACCTAACATCGGTGGTACCAGCAACCGACAACTTTTTTGCAGCGCTCAATACGGCGGTTTTTAGCGATGGCAGCTTCTGCTACATCCCAAAAGGCGTAAAAAGCCCCATGGAGCTCAGCACCTACTTCAGAATAAATGCGGCTAACACCGGGCAGTTTGAGCGCACGCTCATTGTGGCCGAGGAGGACAGCTACGTTTCGTATCTCGAGGGTTGTACTGCACCCCAACGCGACGAGAACCAGCTACACGCTGCGGTGGTTGAGATTGTTGCCATGAAAAATGCCGAGGTGAAGTACTCTACCGTACAAAACTGGTATCCAGGCGATAAGAATGGCAAAGGTGGGATTTACAACTTTGTAACCAAACGCGGAATTTGCAAGGGCGATAATAGTAAGATATCGTGGTCGCAGGTTGAAACGGGTTCGGCCATCACATGGAAATACCCCAGCTGCATACTTAAGGGCGATAACTCGTATTCCGAGTTCTACTCAGTTGCCGTTACTAACAATCACCAGCAGGCCGATACTGGAACAAAGATGATTCATCTTGGTAAAAACACCAGAAGCCGAATAGTTTCTAAGGGGATATCGGCTGGTGTGAGTAACAATAGCTACCGCGGACTGGTTAAGGTTTCAAAAAAGGCCGAGAACGCGCGCAACTTTTCGCAATGCGACTCGCTACTACTTGGCGATAAGTGCGGTGCGCACACGTTCCCCTACATTGAGGTGGATAACCCCACAGCAATTGTTGAGCACGAGGCCACCACATCGAAAATTGGCGAAGACCAAATTTTTTACTGCAACCAGCGCGGCATTTCAACCGAGGACGCCGTTGCACTTATTATTAACGGTTACGCCAAGGAGGTGCTAAATAAGCTACCCATGGAGTTTGCTGTTGAAGCACAAAAATTGCTGCAAATAAGCTTGGAAGGCAGCGTTGGATAAGGAGTTGAACTCATAACTGTATATAGATATAAAAAATACCAATCATGTTAACAATAAAAAACCTGCACGCCAGCATTAATGGCAAAGAGATACTAACAGGGATAAACCTTAGCATAAAACCAGGCGAAATACACGCCATCATGGGCCCCAACGGCTCGGGCAAGAGCACCCTAAGCGCCGTTTTGGCCGGCCGCGAACTGTTTGAGGTTACCCAGGGCGAAATTACCTTTAATGGTAAAAATCTTTTCGACCTATCGCCCGAGGAGCGCTCACGCGAGGGGATGTTCCTTAGCTTTCAGTATCCCATTGAGATACCCGGTGTAAGCATGGTAAATTTTATGAAAACAGCGCTAAACGAGCATCGCAAGCACAAAGGGCTTGCCCCCGTAACGGCATCTGATTTCTTAAAACTTATGCGCGAGCGCAAGGAGCTGGTTGAAATAGACTCTGCCCTTACCAACCGTGCGGTAAACGAAGGGTTCTCTGGTGGAGAGAAGAAAAAGAATGAGATATTCCAAATGGCTATGCTTGAACCCAAGCTGGCAATTCTAGACGAAACCGACTCGGGACTCGATATTGATGCCCTGCGTGTTGTAGCCAATGGCGTTAATAAGCTAAAGAAACCCGATAACTCAACCATAGTTATAACGCACTACCAAAGGCTATTAGATTATATTGTGCCCGATTTTGTACATATTCTTTACAATGGTAGAATTGTGAAAACTGGAGGCAAGGAACTTGCCCTTGACCTGGAAGAAAAAGGCTACGACTGGATTAAAAATGACGTAATAGAGTAGGTTGGTAAGCAACCGAGTGTATGCCATTTTCACCTTAACGCCTCGGCGTTGAAAAACAGAATACTATGAATGCAACAAACATAACCCCCAAGGACGAGTTTATAAATCTTTACATTGATAACCTCGACCTAATTACCGAAAACTCGGCCAAAATACTTAACACGGCTAGGCAATCGGCTTTGGAGAGTTTTAAAATTTTGGGATTCCCAAATGCTAAAAACGAGAAGTACAAGTACACCAGGGTTGAAAAGCTATTCCATACCGACTACGAAAAGTACTTCACCCCAAAAAACATCACCTTTAATATTGATGATATATTCCGTTGCGATATCCCTTCGCTCGACACCCACTTAGCGCTCACGCTCAACGGGTTCTATTTGAGTAACCCCGATATGCTAGTCGAAATTGAGCAGGGGGTAATAATTGGCAGCCTTGCCGAGGCAGCAAAAAAATACCCAAACGTTGTTAGCAAATACTACAACACCCTTGCCGATAACGACGAGGATGGTTTAGTTGCCCTTAACACCGCTTTTTCTCAGGATGGCGTTTTTATCTACATCCCCAAAGGGGTTATGCTCGAAAAACCCATACAGATTATCAACCTAATGATGAGCGACGAGAACCAGCTGGTGCACTACCGTAACCTTATTATTGCCGATGAAAATGCTCAGGCTGATATCGTGATTTGCGACCACACCCTCTCGCCATCGGAATACCTATCGAATATTGTTACTGAGGTTTTTACCAATAGGGGCGCCAATCTAGATATCGTTTCAATGCAAAATCAGCATAACGATACCACCGAGTTTACACATGTATTTGGTAAACAGGAGCGCGACTCGGTACTTAGCACCAATACCGTATCGCTACACGGAGGTATTATTCGCAATAATATTCACATCCTTTTAAACGACGAGAATTGCGAGAACCACACCTACGGGCTTGCCCTAGCCGACCGCAATCAGCATATCGATATGTACTCGTTTATTGACCACGCCAAGCCAAACTGCAACAGCAATGAGCTTTACAAGGCCTTACTCGACGACCAGGCAACGGGTGCTTTTAACGGACGAATACTGGTTAGGCAGGATGCACAGAAAACACAGGCATTCCAAAGCAACAACAACTTGCTACTAACTGCCGATGCCAAGATGTACACCAAACCCCAGCTCGAAATTTATGCCGATGATGTGAAGTGTACCCACGGTGCTACGGTTGGTCAGCTCGATATGGAGGCCAAATTCTATATGCAATCGCGCGGAATTGGCGAGCGCGAAGCAAAACTTCTTTTAATGTTTGGCTTTGCCCACGATGTGATTGGGCACATAAAAGCTGCACCTCTGCGCGAACGCATTGATGAGCTGGTAAACAAACGCCTTAGGGGCGACCTATCACGCTGCAATAACTGCCCCATGAACTGTTGTTAAAAAAACTATATGTCATTTAACGTTAGCAAGATACGAGAAGATTTTCCCATCCTAACCCAAAAGGTGTATGGTAAACCTTTAGTTTATTTTGATAATGCCGCCACTACCCAAAAACCACAGTGCGTGCTTGATACCATCGAGTATTTTCACAACAAAATAAATTCAAATATTCACCGCGGGGTGCATAGCTTAAGCGTTGAGTCGACCGAAGCGTACGAGCAGGCGCGCGAAACGGTAAGGCAATTTGTAAACGCAAAAAGTACGAATGAGATTATTTTCACCTCGGGCGCAACGGCCAGCATAAACCTGGTTGCATTCTCGTTTGGCGAGGCCTTTGTTGGCGAGGGCGATGAGGTAATCGTTTCGGAAATGGAGCATCATTCTAACATTGTACCCTGGCAGCTGCTGTGCGAGAGAAAAAAAGCGAAGCTTAAGGTTCTTCCTTTTGATGATAACGGGGATTTGATACTAGAGAAGCTCGATGAGCTACTAACCAGCCGCACAAGAATTATTGCCGTAAACCACGTTTCAAACTCGCTGGGCACGGTAAACCCCATAAAACAAATTATCGAAAAGGCGCACGCCCACGGGGTTAAGGTGCTTATTGATGGGGCACAGGGCGCTAAGCACGGCATTCTGGATGTACAGGATTTGGATGCTGACTTTTACGCAATATCGGGGCATAAAATTTATGGTCCAACGGGCATAGGCGCTCTCTACGGGAAGCAGGAGCTACTCGAACAGCTGCCCCCTTGGCAGGGCGGCGGCGATATGATTGCCACCGTTACGTTTGAGAAAACAACATACAACCAGCTACCCTTTAAGTTTGAGGCAGGCACTGCCAACTACATTGGTGCAGCGGCATTGGCTTCCGCAATAAAATACTACCAGCGGGTAGGCATTGAGGCGGCAGTTGAGTATGAAAATGAGCTACTCGAATACGCAACCCAAAGTTTGCTGACCATTGATGGTGTTCGAATTATAGGAACAGCGAAAGAAAAAACATCCATAATTTCATTCCTCGTAGGCGATATTCACCCGTACGATACGGGTATGATACTCGACAAAATGGGCATTGCCGTGCGCACCGGGACACATTGCACCGAGCCAGTTATGGCTCACTTTGGCATTGATGGCACCGTACGCGCATCGCTGGCATTTTACAATACCAAGGAAGAAGTTGATATGCTGGTTGAAGGGGTAAAAAGGGTTAAGCAGATGTTTGGGTAAATAAACTCTAACTTTTGCCCACAAAGAGGCATTTTAGTATAGCCCAATGGAAGTTCCCGCTGCCGCACAAACCTTTAGCTCGGCGAAGCCATTCTTTTCGTGTGCCGTAACAATAATAAATGTATTCTCCCCCGCTGCCGCACGAGTACTCTCGTGTGGCACAACAACAGTAAATTAATTCGCTTGGTTACCACACGACAGGATTCGTGCGGTAGCGAATGAAGGGTAAAAAAGGTTAGGCAGATATTCGGGTAGCAGGTTTAGTCGGAACGAAAGGTCTAAATATCCTATAAAAAAAACGGGGCAACCATAAGGCTACCCCATTAAAAATATTTTATTGCTTTACTCGCTTTTCTTCAAAACTTGGTCAATCATACCGTAAGCCTTAGCCTCGGTTGATGTCATCCAGAAATCGCGATCGGAATCCTTTTCAACCTTATTAAACGTTTTACCCGTATGCTGCGAAATAATTTGGTACAGCTCCTTACGTAGTGCAAGTATCTGACGGGTAGTAATCTCAATATCCGATGCTTGCCCCTCGGTACCACCCATAGGTTGGTGTATCATAACCCTAGAATGGGTTAAGGCTGAGCGTTTTCCGGTAGCACCTGCACATAATAAAATTGCACCCATTGATGCTGCTATACCGGTACAGATGGTTGCTACATCGGAACCAATATATTGCATCGTATCGTATATACCCAAACCAGCGTAAACCGAGCCACCAGGGGTATTAAGATAAATCTGAATATCCTTGCTAGGGTCATTCGATTCGAGAAATAAAAGTTGCGCTTGTATTATATTGGCCACATCGTCGGTAATGGGTACACCCAAAAATATTATACGGTCCATCATTAATCGCGAAAAAACGTCCATCTGGGCAATATTAAGCTGGCGCTCCTCAATAATTGTGGGGTTAATATAGCTGCTATGCAACGATTGGTAACGGTGCATTGAAAGGCTACTTATTCCCTTATGCTTTGTAGCGTATCGTTGGAATTCACTTTTTTTACTATTCATTGATTTACTATTTTACTGTTACTACTTTTCAAATTAAGGATAAATATATTAATCTTTTTTGGAATACTTAGTCAATTCGGACTAGTTAAAGGAAGAAAATTCGAGGTTTGGCTTCGACTTCGCTCGACCTGACTTGGGGTCATCAGACTTCGGCTCTGCTCAGTCTGACGTAGGGTCGCTCCGAATTATGGTTTTTCGTGAACCCAAGCCCCTCATTACCTTAATATGGAGTCAGGCTGAGCGAAGACGAAGCCTGACAACGAAGACGAAGCCTGACAATCAGCCTCCAAAAATTAAATATCAAAAAAAGCGGGAAAATCACCCGCCTTTTGTCATTTTATTTTGCTTCAGGATTTACCATCTTTCTAAACTCTTCCGAATCTATCTCTTTTTCGTCAAGCTTAATGGTCTCCTTAATCCATTCCATTACCTTACCCTCAATAACCTGCTCGGCTATTTTCCTACGCTCCTCTGGTTTTTCAACAAGCTCTTTTGCATACTTATCGATGAACTCATCGGGTAGCTGACCCATGCCATACTGCATCATCTGGTGCATTAGATGCCCCTTGGCCACATGCATCAACTCCTGCTCTTCAACTTTAAACTCCTGCTCAACGGCTATTTTATCGCGAATAAGCTGCCATCTCAAGTCATCCTCAAAATTCGGGTAATCTTTTTCTACCTGTTCTCTGGTAAACTTACCCTCGTTTATGGTTGTTAACCAACGGATAAGAAACTCCTTAGGTAGCTCGAGGTTAAACTTTTTAACAAGTTTTTCGCGTAAATCAATGTGTAGCTTTTGCTCACTATTACCCTTAAGATTCTGCTTAATATCCTCATCAACTCTCTCTTTAAACTCCTCTTCCGACTTAACAACTCCCTCCCCATAAATATTGTCGAACAGCTCCTGATTCACCTCAGCTTTAAGATACTTCTGCACCTGGGCAACGGTTGCCTGGAATAGAGGTCCAATCTCATCAAGGTCCTCTTTTGATACTTTTAGAAGTGCTGCCCTATCGGTTTCGTTGGGGAATGCTTTGGTTACATCAATCACCATTACATCGCCAACCTTGGTGCCTATACATTTCTTTTTCTCCTCCTCATCGGCCACAAGCGCAACCGAAACCATGCCCTCCTCAACCGATATACCATCTTCCTTTGGCGACTCATCGGCATTAAGTTCGGTAAGGGTTGCCTTAAGTAGGCTTTCCCCATCGGCTTCCTCAGCATCCTCGTAGCTACCGTATCTGCCTACGATATTCTCGATATAGCTCTGGCGCATCTCGTCGCTAACCATGATATTGTAGTAAGGTACCTTATCGCGTTTCGATAGCTTAATTTCAAACTCTGGGGCAAAAGCTAAATCGAAAAGGAACTCGAAATCGTCCTGCTCATCAAAATCAATGGGTTGCTGCTTTTCTGAAGGTATCGGCTCGCCTAAAATGTCAAGCTTTTGCTCAGTAATGTAACCCGAAAGACTCTCGGAAATTAGCTTGTTTATCTCCTCAACCAGAGTCGATTTTCCATACATCCTGTTTATCATACCAGCTGGTGCTTTTCCTGGCCTAAAACCCTTAATTACCGCATTTTTGCGAATATCCTTAAGAGCCTTCTCTACATTTTGCTCATAATCATTTTTCTCTACCTTTACGGTTAGCAATGCATTTAACGCATCGGAGTTTTCGTGAGTTACGTTCATGTGAATATCTTTTATAAAAATTTAATTTTGTTTTTATTCTGCTGATTATCAAAAAGTAAGTACTCTCAAATCGTTTTCTTTGAGCGCACAAAGGTAGAAATATTTGTAACAATATACAACACGTTTTTTAGCTTATTCTCAACGTTTTGCCAATTGAATAAGTACGTATTTATTTACAAAATTTTGTTATAATAAAAGTTACCAACCCTCTTCTACCGAACTAAAGGTGTCGGCGTTATCGTCGCGTTCGAGCTCGGCACCAGTACGCATTTTTAGGTATGGAACTATGGAGGGGTCGAGATTGACAATATAATTCAGATCGAACATCATAAAATGATGCTCATTATCAACGTACTCTTCGGTTTCGAGACCGGAGTAAAAACGCCAGCCGCTATCGTCCTCGTCTTCGCGAGCCTCGCGGTACATATAGCCAACCTTATGCCCATCAACGGTAATCATATCCGAAGCGTAACAGTACCCCTTTTGCCCAAGGATAGGCTTTATGTCCTCGGGCTTTAAAATATATCGAAATTTTTCCATGTTTGTTTGTAATTTAAACACCTATTGTGCAGATTGTTGCTCGCTCATCTGAAGTGAAACCACAACTTTACGTTGGCACAAAGTTACAAAAAAAACATAAGAACAATTGGCTAGCTGAAGCCAACTTAACTCGCATTATTCATCAAATTTGGAAAAGATGAATGCAAATGCGGGTTACTCCGACATAGTCGAATCAATTTTGGGCAACAAAATTGGTTGTAATACTTAGCCGCTGTCGGTGATAGAAATTATTCGGTTGAATAATTGGGGTTAAGTAATAATTATTATCACTATTGTCTGGTAAAAACATAATTCAGTATTTTAGATTCTTCGTTTCACTCTGAATGACAAATGTTTAGTTTTTAAGGGATGGCTTGGTTAGCGGCTTCACCGCTAACCAAGCCATCCCTTACCGAACATGACTCAACTCCCTGCCATTCCGACCATAGGAAGGAATCTATAAATTTTAACCGAACAACAATGAATTGTTATGTAAACTTCGCAAAAAACTATTTAACATCCGACCCAGCCGATTTTATTTAGCAGGCTATGCCTAATTTTCACAACTAACGGGGATACGTATCCCCGTTAGTATAAAAACGAATAACAAATCAAAGAAAATTACTACTTTCGCTTTACAAAACAAATTAGGATGAAGGAAACTATACTCAAAACAGGAAAGATTATTGCAGAGTGCACACTTATTTTATCCTTTCTGCTCCTTATTATCCATAAATCTACCAATATTCTGGTTCGCAATATAATTAACTCATCCACAGTATCCTTTTCAAGTAACAAATGGCTAGAAATACCCATTAAAATTAATGGCTCAGATGCTTACGGACTATTCGATACGGCGGCAAGCTCATGTGTTATAGATAAATCAGCCATTGGTAAATTTGATGTTTACGAAATACCGCTAAAGGTAATCCAAGTCAACAATCACACATGGCATTCTGTGTGCATTATAAAGAGTCTGAAAGTTGGTGATATGGTTTTCCGAAATATTTTGGCCGTTGTTGTCGATTTAAAAGGCGAAAACAAGGTGCTACAATGTGCAAAAAGCGACATAATTATTGGAACCCCCATAATAAATCAGCTTTGCTGGGATTTCAACTTCGGTAGCAAGAAACTTTTCGTTTCAAAATCTAACGATTTTATTCAGGAACAGAATTATAGCAATTCCATTTTATACCTGGGAAGAACCCTTTATAAAACCGATGTTAAAGTAAATGGGTATAAACACAACCTTATTATCGACTTGGGGTTTATAGCATCTGTTTTCCTACCCCAAAATTTTGCCGATAGCACCTCGGGTGTTAAATACAAAAACTCTGGGAAGAAGAATGTTTTCGGTAATTATTACGAACAGGGTAAAAGGGATATTTCTGACATTGTTTTAGGTGATGACACTATAACGAATGTGAGTATTGATTATCGTGATAATAAATTAGTCCCAAATATTTTAGGGTTGGAGGTGGTTAAGAGATACGCAGGTGTTACTATCGACCCCTTTAAAAAGAGAATGTATTTTAAAGAGGGTAAGGAAAGCAACGCAACAGCTAAGTTTCATGGTTTTGGTCTGATCTTTGGCATTCAAAATAACGCTCTAGTTGTAACATCCATAATTGAGTCTTCGCCAGCGCAAAAAGCGGGCATAAAGTACGGAGACAAAATTTCTCAAATTTGCAATAAAGCACTTTCGAACCGCTTGATTACTGCAGATTACTGTAGCTTCCTTCAAATGCGAGACTCACTACTCACTCTAAAAACAATGGATATTGAAATCGTAAGAGAGGATACAATTAGTCTGTCGTTGAGTAGGGGCTACTTTTAAAAATAGCCAATTACTATCGTCAGTCCACTACTATTTATGTCATACATATAAGGGTTTTTGCTTTACAAAATATGTAACCATTAACCCCAATTATTATCCAAATAATATACCCTCAACCGATAAAGAAGTGCGAAAATGGCACTCAAAACAAATATATATGCCCTCTTTAAAAGGCGATTATCAAAACTGTACCAGCAAGTTAAATGGCCGTAAAACACTATTCAAGCAAAAAGAGAAATTTAACAACATTCAGTAAACACTCGTTTTTGCCCCGTTCGGCTTAGGCTACACCTACAAACCTACAACTCACGGGGATACTGTTTGCTTAGCAAATAGTATCCCCGTGAGTATAAAAACAATAATTTTATGAATAATGCGGGTTTAAAAAACATAGGTTATCTTTGTGGCATCAAACACAAAAAACTTTCAGAATGAGCGATAACCAAACCCGAACAGAGCTGCACGAACTAGGCGAATTTAGGCTAATTGACAAGATAACCGAACCAATAATAATAAAAAACGCTTCAACTGCTCAAGGGGTTGGCGACGATGCCGCAGTGCTAAACACCGATGGTAAGCAGCTGGTGGTTACCACCGATTTACTGCTTGAGGGCATTCATTTCGACCTAACATACCACCCGCTTAAACACCTTGGCTACAAGGCTGTTGTGGTAAACCTCAGCGACGTGTACGCAATGAATGCGCACCCTAAGCAAATTACGGTATCCATTGGCGTATCGAAACGCTTTTCGCTCGAAGATATTGAGGAGCTGTACAGCGGAATTTACTTGGCCTGCGAACGTTTTGGGGTTGACCTAGTTGGTGGCGACACATCATCATCGCTAACAGGAGCAGTTATTAGCATTACTGCCATTGGCGAAGCCGAAGCCCATAAGATTTGCTACCGTAGCGGCGCAAAGGAGAACGACCTAATTTGTGTAACTGGCGACCTTGGCTCTGCCTACATGGGTTTGCAGCTGCTGGAACGGGAAAAAAAGGTGCTTGAAGGAAAATCTGGCATGAAGCCCCAATTTGCAGGTTACGACTATATTCTTGAACGATTTTTAAAGCCCGAACCTCGCAAGCCCCTTATTGACTTGCTAGAAAAAGAGGGAATTGTCCCAACATCAATGATTGATATTTCCGACGGTTTGTCAAGCGAGCTGCTACATATCTGCAAAAACTCTGAAGTTGGATGCCGGGTATATATTGATAAAATTCCCATTGACCAGATTACCCATAAAATGGCCAACGAGATGAATGTTGACCCCATTGTAGCTGCGCTAAATGGTGGTGAGGACTTCGAGTTGCTATTTACCGTACCCATTGAAAAGCATGACGTTGTGGCGGGCATGGATGGTGTTAGCATTGTTGGACACGTTGTACCGCAGAGCAATGGGCCAATGCTAGTTGCCCCTCAGGGCGAAGATATTCCCATTACAGCTCAGGGATGGAATGCTATGACCAAGACAGAGGAAGAATAAAATAAGCACAACAAAGCGGATAGAAACTCTACCCGCTTTTTTAATGCCTACTGATTAAGCTAAGCTTTAGCTAATTCATTATACTGCTCAGCGCTTAGTAAATCATCAAGTTGTGCAGCGTCGGCAAGTTTAACGCGTATCATCCACCCCTCACCGTAAGGATCTTTATTTACAAGCTCTGGGTTGTCGGCAAGATTCTCATTTACGGTAATTACTTTACCAGCAACTGGCATAAACAGGTCTGAAACCGTTTTTACAGCTTCCACTGTGCCAAAAACTTCTTCCAGGTCAAGATCTTCGTCTTCGGTTTCAATTTCAACAAAAACGATATCGCCAAGTTGGCTTTGAGCAAAATCGGTAATACCAATAACTACCTCATCACCTTCCACTTTAATCCACTCATGGTCTTTAGAGTACTTTAAATCTGTAGGAGTATTCATAATAAAATATATTTAAATTATTTAAAAGTAAGAGTTCAATCTGTCTGTGCCCCAAAAGTACATTTTTTTTATTAAACAAAAATATTAATCAGCTTAATAACCCCAATTATTGTTTCGAATAATTGGGGTCTCCGACAGCGACTAAGTTTCACAACCAATCAAGTTGCCCAAAATTGGGCTCAACTATGGTGAGGTAATCCGCATTTGCATTCATCTTTAATAAATTTGATGAATAATGCGAGATAATATGTTGTTTCACAACTATTCCTCTACTGTATCATAGTAAACCTGAGACTAAAGCCAAAGCTAGTATTTGCGGTTGGAAACGAGAGCCCACCCACTGGCGTGTTAACCACCCTATCGAAAAAAGCTCTGATAGTTACCTGATCGCTTACCACATACTCGGCCGAAGTTTTTATGGTTACAATTTTTTGCCCAGTTGATGGGGTATTTGTTCCCTCAACCAATTTCCGCAGTATGGTATGGTTATTCCGAAGGCTAAAATCAACATTTAGCCTAAGGTCGCTTTTCAGCGTTCTCTGGTCGCCCAATGCATTCGATAGTATTATGGGCAAATCCTCGAACCTATAACCACTTCCCACAATTACCTCCCAGCTATTCATCTCGTTTAGCTGATTGTTGGCAAAACTCATGGACAGCGAACGGGTATTACGTACCTCGAGCCTATTGGTGAGGCTGTTTAACCAGGTTGCATCGAAGCTTATGAGCGGATTAAACTGCTCGTTTATCGATACGTTTGTTATCTCGAATTCGGGAATAAAGTTGTTGTTAATATCACGTACATAGCTAAAGCCATCGTCCTCAGGGTCAAAATCTAAATACGAAGAGTAGGCTCCCACCGTAAAGGTTGAACGATAACTATGCCGCAGCGTAAAAGTTCGCAACCACTTGCTAAAGGGCTTCATTTTGGCAAGGCCATCGTAGGTAATTTGCCAGTTGGGCATTGGTATTAGCGGAAATGCTGTAAACCTTGTTTCGGAAACGGGCGTTCCGGTGTAGGCACTCAGAAATGAATGTAATAACACCTCCTGGCTAAGCGCCCCATATCCATCGGGAAAACCATTCTCATCAACATTATTGGGATTATAAATACCTCCCTGAGCCCTATCGTTCGCCAGCTCTCTTGCAATGCTAAGTCGCCTTTGGCTAAATTCCCTAAAGGTTTTGCTTATATAGTTATCCTGTGAGGTCGATTTCTCGAAAGCAGAGCCTAAGGTTAGTATACTGATGCTGAAATTTCCGGTGGTCATGGCATTGTAGGCACCAAAATTTCCCTGTGAATCTGCAAGGTAAAACTCGTTTTTATTGGATGCCATATTTCGTGTTCCCGAAATTTCGAGCCTTAGGCCCGGAAAAGGTTCAATGGTGCTTCGGAGGGTTAGGTTTTGGTTCTGAGTTAACACGTAAGCAGCATTAAGCGTTGAATCGGTTGTGAGCCACTGATTTCGAACCGCTTTCCAGGCAAAATCGGGATCTTGCCAACCCGCTACAAACGGCAATCCAGGTGCCATAACCCCGTTAATAGGCTGCATACCCATATACTGCGTAGCTGGCTTATAACCTGGCATTAACGTACCAGAAGTAACTGAGTACGAACCCGAAAGATTTTTAACCCCCATCAGCATTCGCACGGTTCCCTGAAATAAGAGTAGCGCAATATTCTCGCGTTCGGGGACCTTACCCTCAACCACCACCTTAACGTTCCGGAGATCCTTATCGGCCTTAATAGACACCTTCCTATCGGATCGAATATTGGTTTCAACAGTAATTTCGTTCCCATCCTCATCAAAAGCCTTAACGGTAATATCTTCCGTTTTCAAACCATGCTCTATTGAACGGAAGCTGCCCTCCCTAAGTCTAACCCCCTCTCTTTCGTAGGTTACCGTTTTAAAGGTTTTTGTTCTGGGAGCACCTCTAGCTATTTGGTCAAATTTCTGGTTAATGGCCTTAAGGTGCTTATTTTTATTATACAAGCTAGTAAAGTTTAGCTGTGAGTTTAGCTGTATTGTGCTGGCATTCTGGATTATGTTGCCAGGGTCAAACTGACTAGAATCGGGCAAAATTGGACCGGCCTGCCAATTATAGCTACCCGAATAACGAGTTGATGCGCTAATCCAGCTAAACAGCGGGATTTTATTTATGGGGATATTATAGCTTAAATTAAACTGGTGGTTATAGTTGGTATTACGCCCAAAGTTTTTCAGGTTCGTCCACACAGAATCTTTCCAATGCTCATACCCCCTTGGGTCACGATTACGGTCAACCATGCCCATTGGCTCATCAATTCGAGCCTGGTTGTTGGCGTTAAAGTCAAACTTTATGGCCTGAGTAATATCCCAGTTAATAGAGTACACCCTATCCCAATGGAAATCTTTTGAATAGGTTGGAATCAGCTTAATTTCGGGTGCATTAATGTACGTAGCTGCTGCTCAAAGTAGGTTCTGTTAAGCTCGGTTCTAAACGAGAACTGATTGGGCATGTAGTTAAAGTTAAAATCTTTAATAATTCGGAGATATGGACTCGACAGCCATTTCACATTGCGAAAGGGAACCACGTTTTTAGGCCTTGTATTAAAGGCATACGTAAGCCCTGCCCTGCTATTGCGCTGAATACGTTCCTCGGTATTGATATCTCTAGCTAGCTGCTCATTAAACGAATAGCTAACCGCAAAATTTGAAATACTATACACTTTGGGAGTGCCATCGGTTTTACTTATTCGCACGTTGGTAAGGTTTACGCTTTTCCGCTGGATGTAATCCTGCGATATGTGCTTTATAGAATCACGCTCCTGCTTATTCGCCGCATTTTTTAAAGATGTTTTAAGGGGTATATCAGGATCTATCGGATTATACTCGGGATTGGCGAACGATTCGGAGTATCCTAAAAACAGCGGGATATTAACGCCAGACTCCTTTGGGAAAAAGCGACCCAGCTGAATTGTTGTGTTCATATCGTACTGGTAAAAATCTTCCTTACTGCGATCGTTCACCTTTTTTTCGATAGAACCAAAACCAGGCGTAATGGTTGTACCCGCCACAGTAACCATAGCTAAATCGGCTAATTTCGCAGCCATTCGGGCATTCGCTGCCCACCCCCCCTTACTTTCAGCCTGAGTTAAGCGCAGCTCGTTAATCCAAACAATACCTGATTTGGCATACCCATCGTCGCCTAAGGTTTCAGACTTTTCGGGGTTTCTAATACCAATCATAATAACCCTTACATTACTAAGGCTTGGATTACCAGTTACTCTCAAGGTTTTATCTCCATCGGGTACCGAAAAAATGGTTGTATAGGTAATTGGCGACCCCTCTTTTCTCATCTCCTCGTTACGAAGCATTTTTGTTGTTGGAAACAGCTCAAGATCTATGTTTAGCCGATTTTCGGCAGGCCACACTATCGCTCTATCAGCCTCACTACTTTTTGAGTAGCTGCCATACGGTGTTAGCACAAGGGGAATTTCGTACTCATAGTAGTTGCTGCTATAGTCGGTGCCCAACCTTATAAATATATTCAGCTCTTTGTTCTGCAGAGGATACTCAGGAATTTGCTCGGCATGAATCTCCATCATCATCCGTCGATACTGCCTTATATCGAGGCTCACATTTTTAAATACAGCCCGAGCATCACCGTCGGCCAGATTCACCACCTTAAGTTCCATCGACTGCTCATTACGCTCAATAACCGTAGGCTGACTAGGGTCTTTTTCCCGCTCCACGCCAGGGGGCAAAACATAGTTTACCGGAGTGCGGGTATAGTTCTCCTCAATGCTTACCGACGACACATCGAACGAGCTTGATGGCAAATCGGTAACGGGCATTCCTTCCTGTCCCTGAATTAAAGCCCTGGTATATCGACGCCACTCGCCTCTAACGAGCTCAAGAGTGGCAAAACGTAAAATGGTAGTATCTGCAAAGTTTTTCATAAACATCCGCATAAAGCGAACGGACTTAAAATCTTGCATATTTCCAACCACCCTCTCATAATCATCTATGGGCACCTTAAATTGATACCAGCTAACCTCCGATTTTTCCCCATTCTTAAGTGAAGCGTTATAGGTAACCTTGTCGGTAATAAAATTGTGGCCAACCTCAAAATCCTGAGGTCGCATAGAAATACGGTACTGATAATAGGACTCGTTCTCATTAAGGGTGTAATCATTATTAATATCCTCGCCATCGGGCTGAATTTGCCCCGTTGTAGGAAAATCATCGTACTCGCCAAAAGCATTGGGGTCGCCTGTAACAGCTGAGTTGCCCTCGGTATTATTGTATAGCTTATACCTATCGAGAATGCCCGTTTTCTGAGAATCGTAATAGCCGGATCTGTAGTATCTAAAGTTATCATTCGAAGGGTCTTGCATTAAATCTTCAAAAGCTTCGGGCGAAAGAATGCTCTCCATCTGCGCCAAGTAGTCGCTGAAGAAAAGTTCCTCATCCGCATCGCTTAGCCCATCTAAACCAACATCCTGAAATCGCCTGGTATTTGGGTCACTATCGAAAGCGTTTACCAGCGACTGCACCGAGGGTACGCGCCCCCATGCGGTGGTGTCAACATTTACTACATCGGATGAAATGGGCAACCCATTCTCAAACATTCTTCGGCCATCGCGCAGCACATCCTCCGAAATTTCGCCCAGGTTTATGTATAAATCGCCTCCGTTACTTAACGAATCATAAACGAATGGATCCATTAGCCAAAACTCAACGTACTCAATATTGCTCTCCTCAAAATCGGTTGTTGGCAAGGCGCGCATCATACCAGCCCACTTGCTGCTGGGATCGGCAAAAAAGCCTTCGCTATCAATGCCTTGCGTTGTATAGTTGTATGGGCCTCGCTCGTCTGGGTAGTACGCCAGGTTTAACACCGGTATATTTGTAGGCTGAGCATGGGGTGTTTGCCTATTGGGGAATATCTCCTTCTCGAAAATTTCACGAACAAAATGGCTGCTTTGGCTATCAGGATTGCTACGAATATGGCTAGGAGTTAACGAGTTGTTCCGAAGAAATAGCGGATCAATGTTATACCAAGCTAGCAATGCCCTGTTATGGCCACTGGCTAAATCGTTAATCAGGTTTCCCTCCGGGAAAATATCGGGCTGATGCTGAGGAACACTCGCAAGGGTCCACGCATACCACGAGCGTAAATCGATTGAGGTTTTGGTTCCCTCAAAATCATCGATATACACCGTCCCCCCCTTGCCTACGGCGCGCGAATACCCCGGTAAAAAATGGGCGAACTCGGCATCGAATGTTACGGTTGACTTCTCCTTAGTCTCAATGAAAGGTAAAAAATCTACCGCTTTAGTTAAGAATCCCGATTCGGTTTGATACGATGTGTTAAACCCATAAATTGTGTTGCTTATAGCCTCGCTACCGTAGTTCACCTTCGTGGTGAATGGACGTTCGGTTAGGTTTAGTACTGTTGCCCCGATATTAAACTTATCGGAAAATCGGTAATCGAAATGCGATCCCAGCAAAGTTTTGGTTTGAAAGCTAAATAGATCCTGACTCTCAAGCGATATCTGAATGGGCGTTCCAGACTCGAGCAATCCGGGGTTTATAATTTTAACTGTACCCATGATGTAGTCAACCGTAAAGTCGGTGCCCTCAACGAGTTTCATCCCGCCAGCAGTAACCACAACCGACCCCCTGGGAACATTCATTGCATTTAGGGGGATTTCGGAGCTCGACGATGATTGGTAAGTACCGGTTAGCCGATACTTGTTTTTTTCGGCAATCTGCCTTGCCTTGGTTAAGGTTGAGTCGTAAAGCTCTTGATAAATAAACCTTTCAGCAATTTCAGGATCGCCAATTAACCTTGCCAAATCGGAGCCAAAGGGTTCCAGCAATGGAAATATAATTCGTCCGTTTGCTGAGTTAATGGTTATGCCCTCAATAAAATCGAACATACCATCGGCACCAGGATCGAGATTACTATTGAGGTTATCAAGGCCTAAAACCGAGAGCAGCGGCTCATTGGCCCTGTTGCCTTCGGGTAAATAATTAACCGACGTGCCCGTTAAATCGTTTTGATATAGAATATTGAAGTTAAACTCCTCGCGGTCCACCTGGTATGCCCCGATGGCATAAATATTTTTCATCAGCAAATCCCAGGTTGGATAGCGGGGCGAAAGGCTTGTCCCCTTTAGGAGTTTCAGAATTAATGCGTCGGGGGCCGAAATACCCTCCGTCGAAAATTCGCCTACTTTATACGTTTTACCCCCATAGGTATACTCAAAGGCAACGGCTAAAATTTCGTCGTTATTAAGCGATGTGTTTAACGAAATATATCCCAGCTGTGAGTTAAGAGTATACTCAGCTTGTGTGAGCTTTCGAGCGTTCTCAATCTTCTCGTAGTCAACCCCCCCCGTAAAATTTGGGATTTGCGAAAGCACCGTATTCACTTCGGAAATGTTTCTAATGCCCACAAACTCGCCCGTTAACCTTCGGTACATGCTATTAAGCGTATTTCGCGGCTGATCTCCTCCCTCTTCCTGCGAAAAAAAATGGTCGGCATAAATATTTGCCTGATTTTCGCCCAAGTCGTGAAAGGCAACAACATCACGCGAATCATCAAAATTACCTCGCTTATTGGTAACCCATACTTCTACACGGGTAATGTTTACCCCGCTGTTAACCAGTGGCAAGTTTTGCAACGACCGATTATAGGTGTCGCGAAAGTAGTGCGCCAGGAAGAAGTGCTTATTAACCTCGTACTCATCAACCTGTATATCAAACTCTTTTGCTTGGGCTCCACCCTTAACCTCCATCACTTGGGTTTCGCTATTTTGCTTTGAGAAGATGCTGGTTACAGTTAATTTCCCAAATTTTAGCTGGGTTTTCAAGCCAAAAAGGCTCGAGCTTCCGGTAATAAGCGTTCCTGGTAATGGTAACGACACGTTACCAGCCTCAATCTTTTGTATTATCTCATCTTCGAAGCCTGTATATTCGAGTTTTACATTATTCTCAAAATCGAATGTTGCATCGGTATCGTAATTTATATCCATACGTAGCTTTTCGCCTACCGTCCCGTTAACATTCATCTGAATTTTCGATTTAAAATCGAATGTGAAGTTCTTTTTGTAGTCTTCGGCAATTGTTGGGTTCTCGGTATTGGAACCAGTTATACCAAACAACAGCTCGGCATTGCCCTGAGGTATTATTTCGATAACATTGCTACCAAATATTCGGTCAAATGTTTCGCCCCCCACCTCAAGCCTGGGTAAAATTCCGGAGCCTCTGCTGCTGGTTTCGCCCTGTCGGCGTTGCTGCCAGTATTCACGCATCGACTGTTCAAACCTAAACTCCCGATACTCCTCCTCGCTCATCACCTTTGGGGGGCGTACGCTAACGCTACCTATCTTATAGTATACAGTATACTGCTTGGTTTCGGCATTATATTCTACCTCAATATTCAGGTTTTGTGGGTCGGACATAAACAATGGCGAATCCGCACCCTCGCCCACCTCATTGTCGGGTATGGGATATCGAAGATTAGTAGTATCAGGCTGGGGCGATTGAATAACCGCGACTTGCCCAGCAACTTCATTTCCAAAAATCTCGGCTTGACTGAGCAAACAGCTTTGTCCAATATGTAAAGCTAGGATGATTAGTACAACCCGCCCAACAGCATTTTGTGCAATATACTTCAAAGTAAATAGAAGTTACTTGTTTACAAACCCTTTAATGCGTCCTTAATTAAACTCTCGACTGAATAGCTTGGATTTTTCTTTAATAGCTTATCTATGCTTTTTTCGGCCACGCTCTTAGTAAAACCAAGCATAACTAATGCAGATAACGCTTCTTGCTTCAGCGTATTGTTTAAAGGGGCGAAAATATCTTGGTCGTCCAAAGATTTACCCACCTTATCCTTTAGGTCAACAACTATACGCTGTGCCGTTTTAAGGCCAATACCCTTAACCTGTTTAAGGGTATTCACATCGCCTTGCATTATTGCCTGCGATATTTCTTCGGCGGATAACGATGAAAGTATTAATCGAGCCGTATTTGGGCCAACCCCCGAAACGGAAATCAGCTGCCTAAACAGCTCGCGCTCCGATTTGGTTATAAAACCATAAAGCAAATGTGCATCATCGCGAATTACCTGATGAATGAAGAGTAAAACATTTTTTAAACCTTCAAGCTTAGCATAGGTATACAGCGATACGTTAACTACATACCCCATGCCGCCAACATCAATAACAGCGTATGCTGGATTTATTTCAACAACATTGCCTTTAATATACTCAAACATATTGCAAATACTTTGGTGTACTATTCAGGTTTTGAAACCAACAGCGGATTCTTTGTTAGCTCCTCATGGTTTAGCCTATTTCTATGAATATCGATGGCTAGCATTAAAGCATTACGCAACGAGTTTTCAGATGCTACACCCTGCCCAGCTATTTCGAAAGCCGTACCATGCGCTGGCGATGTTCTAACAATAGGCAATCCTGCAGTATAGTTTACCCCGCTATCAAAAGCTAACGATTTAAACGGCGCCAAGCCCTGATCGTGATACATCGCCAATACGGCATCAAACTTAGTGAAGTTCTCAGAGCCAAAGAAACCGTCGGCAGGGTATGGCCCAAGGGCAATAGTATTCTCCCCATTCGCTTTCTCAATGGCTGGAATAATTATCTCCTGCTCCTCGGTTCCCAGAACCCCAGCATCACCTGCATGCGGATTTAACCCAAGAACTGCTATTCGTGGTTTTCTAATACCAAAATCTTTAATCAACGAGCTATTAAGCAGCCTTAGCTTATCCATTATTAGCTCTACAGTAAGGCTTTTAGATACATCTGCCAAAGGGATATGACCTGTAACTACCCCAACACGCATCGTACCGCTTACCAATAGCATAAGCACATCCTTTGTGTCAAATGCACTCGACAAAAACTCGGTATGCCCCGGAAAATTAAAATTTAGGGACTGCACATTCTGCTTATTTATTGGAGCTGTAACCAGCACGTCTACTTTCCCTTTTTTAATATCCGCAATGGCTGCTTCGAGAGCCTGAATTGACCCCTCGCCACCCGCTTCGGTATTTTTTCCTAATTCAACCCGCACGTTATCGTCCATCACGTTAATAATATTGGATCTTTTCGAATTTATTTCTGTGATGTCCTTAACCTGGTTGAAATTAAAGTTTTCAAATTTTATTGCCTTACGATGATACGCTGCCACCTTAGGTGAACCATATATTACAGGCACACAAAAATCGGCTATGCGGTTATCCGACAGGGTCTTTATTATCACCTCATATCCAATACCATTAATATCACCCTGAGTTATTGCTACAACAACCTTATTATCAATCATATTTCTATTTTTAAACGACAAGTAACCGTAATAATCTTTATTATAATAAACTGGTTTAATTAAGCAAAGATAGTAATTTGAGTTTAAGTACAGCAGGGTTAAAAAGATTGTTTAGTACCTTTGCGCTAAATTTTACCATACACAATGAACACCAATCATCTTTTAAACAAGGCTTTAAGTGGCAATAACCTTAGCATAACCGAGGGGGCAATTCTATTCAATAAAGCTCCGCTTCCGGAGCTAATGGCAGCTGCTCACGAACTTCGCAAACAAAAAGTTCCTAGCAATAAGGTAACGTGGCAAATCGACAGAAATGTTAATATCTCGAATATATGTATCGCTGGATGTAAATTCTGTAATTTTCACTGCGGAATAAAAGATTCACAGGCATACATCACTACCCTACCCGAATATAAGGCGAAAATTGATGAAATGCTAACGCTGGGCAGCGAGCAGCTTTTACTGCAAGGGGGGCTACATCCTAAGCTAGGGCTCGACTTTTACGTAAACCTATTTAGCGAGCTAAAAAAAGAGTACCCAAATATTAAGCTGCATGCCCTGGGGCCACCCGAAATTGCGCATATTGCCAATATCGAGAACCTATCCTACCGCGAAACTATTAAACAACTAGTTAGCGCTGGGTTAGATAGCATTCCGGGAGGGGGTGCCGAAATTCTGGTCGACAGGGTACGCAAACAGATATCGCCTGCAAAGCCTAATGCACAGGCATGGTTCGACGTTATGTTCGAAGCGCACAGGCTCGGCTTGCTTACCACCGCCACCATGATGTTTGGGCATATTGAAACCATTGAGGAGAGGATGGAACATCTTGTAAAAATTAGAGAATTGCAAGCAAAAAAACCAGACCAAGCCGTTGGTTTCTCGGCATTTATATGCTGGCCATACCAAAGCAAAGGCACTAAGCTTGAGCAAATGGGCGTAAGCAGCAACGTAACCCCCAGCGAGTATATTCGTATGGTTGCCCTTAGCCGTATTATGCTCCCAAACATCATCCATATTCAGGCATCGTGGCTTACTGTAGGTATAGAAACAGCCCAAATATGCCTGCATGCTGGGGCCGATGATTTAGGTTCAATTATGATTGAAGAAAATGTGGTTTCATCGGCAGGTGCAACCTACTCAATTAATGCCCAAGCAATGCAAAAGGCGATTCGCGATGCGGGTTTTGAGCCTCAGCTTAGAAACCAGGCGTACGAACATATACCAGTTCCCGATGTTGTAAATAGATAGCAAGAAACAATATCCTTACGATTAAACAAAAATTAAACTTTTTAATAAACCCAATAGCATTAACACAAAACACTACCGATATGACTATTAATGAGATTCAGGATCAAATAGTGGAAGATTTTTCTATGTTCGATGACTGGATGGACAGGTATCAACAGCTAATTGACCTTGGCAACGACCTAGCCCCCATTGATGAAAAAAAACGAACCGAGCAGCTCCTTATTAAAGGCTGCCAAAGTAAAGTTTGGCTTGATGCCGAGCTGGTTGACGGTAAAATAAAATTCGGTGCCGATAGCGATGCCATTATTACTAAAGGTATTGTTGCTTTGCTTATTCGTGTGCTCAACAACCAAACCCCTCAGGCGGTTATTGATGCCGACCTTTACTTTATTGATAAAATTGGATTAAAAGAGAACCTGTCGCCAACCCGCTCCAATGGACTTCTGGCTATGATTAAACAGATGAAACTATATGCCATTGCATACCAGGCCAAACAAAACGGGTAGAGTAAACATTTACCTCTAATGCTTGTTTTATCCTTAAATTAAGTTTTCACCCCTTAAATACATATGTAATATGCCACAACAACCTGACGTGCTATCCATTGAAGCGAACATAGTAAAGGTTTTAAAAAACATTTACGACCCCGAAATTCCTGTAAACATATACGACTTGGGCCTAATTTACGGGATTGATATCAGCGAGAATGGGAAAACCATAATTAAAATGACCCTTACCGCTCCAAACTGCCCCATGGTCGACCAGATGATACAAGAGATTCATAACCGTATTGGAAAGGTAAATGGTGTAGCTGAAGTTGAAATTAATCTAACCTTTAACCCACCATGGGATAAAAGCATGATGAGCGAAGAGGCTATGCTTGAATTGGGCTTTTTGTAAGTTACTCCAGTAATCAAACCAGCTCACAAAACAAAAACCAACAATTAATTACGGCCTAATCAAGGGAACTTAACCCCAATTATCCATGCGAGTAATTTCTGTCTCCCGCAGCGACTACCCTCACGCCCGATTTTGGAGCCCAAAATTGGGTTCGACCTTGTTGGAATAATTCGCATTTGTATCCATCCTCAACAAATTTTATGAATAATGCGGGTTAAAATAAAACCGTGGATCTCTAGTCAAAAATTCACGAGATTTGGTTCCATAAATATTATGGTAATGTTGGTTTCTTATATACTTTTGTATTCAAATAAAAATCTAACTAATAGCACATAACCAATATTTAAAATGAAATTTAAAGCAGCTTACAAGGTAACTAGGAGTTACGCTATTATTGTTCTTGGGCTATTTTTATATGCCCTAGCATGGACAGCATTCATAATCCCTCATCAAATTACGGGTGGTGGGGTATCGGGCATAGGTGCTTTAGTATACTATGCAACAGGGTTTCCAGTTGGATACACGTTCTTTTTAGTAAATATCATACTTATACTGCTTGCCATTAAAATTTTAGGAGCAAGCTTTGGCTTCAAAACAGTTATAGCCGTCATTGTTGCATCTGTTCTCCTTTCAGTAATGCAGCCACTTATTAACATACCCATAGTTGAGGATAAATTTCTCTCAGCAATTATTGGCGGTATTTTATCTGGCTTGGGCTTAGGTATCATTTTTACCCAGGGTGGCAGTACTGGCGGAACGGATATTATTGCCATGATAGTTAATAAGTACCGAAACATTAGTCCAGGCAAGGTTATCATGCTGTGTGATGTGTTTATTATAGGTTCCTCGTTTCTTGTGCTTACCGACCTTGTTCCTGTAAAACGAATTGAGACCATAGTTTACGGATATGTGTCGATAGCAATTACAGGCTACGTAATCGATGTGGTTCTCTCAGGAAGCAGGCAATCTGTGCAAATGTTTATCTTCTCAAAAAAATTCGACCTAATTGCACAAGAAATTACCGAAAAAGTAAATCGAGGGGTTACTGTTATTGATGGGGTGGGCTGGTACACCAAAGAGAGCCAAAAAATTGTAATTACCCTTGTGCGGAAGCATGAGGTAAGTGATATCTACAAAATAATCAATGAAATAGATCAGGATGCATTCGTTTCGGTGGCAAACGTTATGGGGGTATACGGCCATGGGTTTGAAGCAATACGCTCATAAACGCAATACAGCTGTTTCTCCTTTAATGTTACGTGATACAAACCATTATTCTAGGTAAAAAAAACCTAGAACTTATTCTTTTTAATTTGCCCTTAACTATCTAATTTTTACATTCGCATAAACAATGAAGAAAATTATTATCCCCTCAATCCTCGCCCTTTTAGCACTCGCTTTGGTTTTATACTTCACTATTAAACCTAAAGTAGAATTAGAATACATCGAGCCTCAGGTGGAAGAGACAAAACAGGAAGATATGCTTAAATACGGCATTCCGATTGACTCATTCAATATAGAAACCTACTCGGTAAAACGAAATCAAACCATAGGCAATATATTTATTCAGCACGATGTTAGTACATCCCATTTTCGCGAGCTAACCAAATGTGCAAAAGGGGTTTTTGATATCCGCTCCATAAAGGCCGGAAATCCGTACAAGGTATTCACCACCAAAGACTCAGCTAGTGTAATAAAATACCTCGTTTACGAGCACTCGCAGGTTGACTACGTAGTTTTTGATTTCACCAACTCTCTCCGAATTACAACCGGCCAGCATAAAATTATACCCGTTACTCGTATTAGTGAAGCCGAAATTACAGAATCGCTTTGGGGAGCAATGCAAGACTACAACCTAAACCCTATACTGGCACTAGACCTTTCGGATATTTTTGCCTGGGCTGTCGATTTTTTTGGGTTGTATAAAAAAGATAAGTTTAAGGCTATTTACGATGAATTATACGTAGATGATAAATCGATAGGAATAGGAACCATATACGCTGCATGGTTTGAGCATAGGGGTGAAAAATACTATGCTTTTCGATACATGCAGGATTCCATCTGGAGCTACTGGGACGAACAAGGAAACAGCCTCCGAAAAGCTTTTTTAAAGGCACCACTACGCTTTTCGCGAATTAGCTCAAAATTCTCGTACAACAGGTTACACCCCATACTAAAAGTTTATCGCCCGCATACCGGAGTCGATTACGCAGCCCCCGAGGGAACTCCCGTAGTTGCCTTGGGCGATGGTGTTATTTCGCATAAGGGTTACAATAAAGCGGCCGGATACTATGTTCGTATCAAGCACAACAGCGTTTACAGCACAGGATATAATCACTTTTCACGCTATGGCAAAGGAATAGCAAAAGGGGTTCGGGTAAAGCAAGGTCAGGTTATTGGTTACGTTGGAAAAACGGGCTATGCTACGGGTCCACACCTCGATATGCGTTTTTGGAAAAACGGAAAACCCATAGACCCTTTAAAAGTTGAAGCACCTCCCGTTGAACCCATAAAAGATGATAACAGGGAAGATTTTACCAGTAAAATCGCCCCGTTAAAAGTAAGGCTCGATAGCCTCTCGTTACGGCCAGTATTACCATCGAGAAATGCTTATACCACATTTTAACCCCAATTATTGATTCAAATAGTTGGGGTCTCCGACCTCGCATTTGCATTCATCTTTTACAAATTTGATGAATAGAGCGGGTTAAAAACAACAAACCTACTTACGGCAAAGTGCCCGTTACCAGCTCTTCTACTATCTTTGGATAATATTTGTATTCCAAGGCATGAATCTTAGCCGCCAAATCTTCTGCTGTATCATTTTCCTCTACCTTACACTTGGCCTGGAATATCACATTACCCTCATCGTAACCCTCGTTGACATAGTGAATGGTAATACCCGACTCAACCTCCCGGGCCGCTATAACTGCATTATGTATATTCATGCCATACATGCCCTTGCCTCCAAATTTAGGGAGTAAAGCGGGATGAATATTAACAATACGTTGCGGGAATATATTTAGCAAGCTAGCGGGTATTAACTTAATAAATCCAGCTAGTACAATAAAATCGATGGAACGAGCCCTCAGCTTTTCTCCAACCTCTCCACTCCGAAGTTGCTCCATATCAAAAATCCAGTGGTCAATTCCGAGTTTTTTTGCCCTCTCGAGCACAAAAGCATTAGGGTTTTCTGTCAGGATTAAATCAATCTTAACCCTTTTTGAGCTCAAAAAGTGATTATACAGATTTTCTGCATTAGAACCTGAACCCGACGCAAAAACGGCTATACACCTCATTTTTTGCATATTACATTACGTTAAAAGTAAAAAGATAAAAAAAGTCAATTTAAAAGTAGCAAAAATAGAAACAAATAGTATACTTTTGCCGTGAAATTGCATTAAGCTTTTTATATTAGCTTAATATGTTTTTCTTTGCACTTGAATTAACTTATTTATTAATTAATTAATTAAACATTTAATGCTATGTCTGATATTGCTACAAGAGTTAAAGCCATTATCGTTGACAAGTTGGGAGTTGATGAAAACGAAGTAACTACAGAAGCCAACTTCACTAATGATTTAGGTGCTGATTCGCTTGACACCGTTGAATTGATTATGGAATTCGAAAAGGAATTTAACCTTTCTATTCCCGATGAGGAAGCTGAAAAAATTGGTTCAGTTGGTGATGCAGTTGCCTACATTGAAAACAACTCTAAGTAAGACTTTAGTTAAACCTGACAAGTAATTAATTTATCATTTTTTGAATCATGGACTTAAAACGTGTTGTTGTAACAGGACTTGGAACTCTTAATCCCCTTGGGAATAATATTAGTGAGTTTTGGAGCAATTTAGAAAAGGGTGTTAGCGGCAGCGAAATGATTACCAGCTTTGATACCTCTAAGTTCAAAACAAAATTTGCCTGTCAGGTAAAAAACTTTGACCCCCTAGAGCATTTTGATCGTAAGGAACTACGAAAGTACGACCCATACTGTCAGTATGCACTGGTTTCTGCCCATCAAGCAGTACTGGATTCGGGACTCGATTTAGAGAAAATCGATCACGACTATGTCGGCGTTATATGGGCATCAGGCGTTGGGGGGATTCAAACCTTTATGGAAGAAATGAGGAGCTACTTCGCGGGTGACGGAACCCCGCGATTTAGCCCTTTCTTTATTCCTAGAATGATTGCCGATATTGCTGCAGGATACATTAGCATTCGTTATGGTTTTAAGGGACCAAACTACGCTACCGTTTCTGCCTGCGCATCATCAAACCACGCACTAATCGATGCATTTAACCTAATCCGATTAGGCAAAGCGAACATAATCGTTGCGGGCGGTTCCGAAGCGGCAATAAACGAAGCGGGCATGGGTGGATTCAACTCAATGCAAGCTATTTCGAAAAATAACGACGAATACAAAACTGCCTCAAGGCCATTCGATGCTACCCGCGACGGATTTGTAATGGGCGAAGGTAGTGGTGCACTTATACTCGAAGAGTATGAGCACGCCAAAGCTCGCGGTGCCAAAATTTACGCCGAAATCGGTGGCGGAGGAATGACAGCCGATGCGTATCACTTTGCAGCTCCACACCCCGAAGGATTTGGAGCGATTAATGTAATGAAACGCGCACTAGAAGATGCTAATCTTAAACCCGAAGAGGTTGATTACATCAATCTGCACGGAACCGCTACCCCATTAGGTGATATCTCTGAAACCAAGGCTATTAAAGAAGTTTTTGGAGAGCATGTTTACAAACTAAACGCAAGCTCTACCAAATCAATGCATGGGCATCTACTTGGAGGGGCTGGCGCAGTTGAAGCATTAGCTACAATATTTGCCATAAACAAAGGCATTATTCCTCCTACAATTAACCATACAACCCCAGATCCTGAGATTGACCAAAAAATTAATCTAACATTAAACAAAGCACAAAAACGCACAGTTAATGTAGCCTTAAGCAATACTTTTGGTTTTGGTGGACATAACTCAAGCGTTGTATTCAAAAAAATTGTGGATTAAGAAAAAAGTGACCCGCTTCATATCTAGACTAAAGCTTAACAGGAAAAGCAGTGACAATGAAAAACTTCGGTTACAGCTCTCGGCAAATTTTGGCCTAAAACCTAAAAAAATAGGCCTATACAAGGCGGCACTTATTCACAAGTCCGCTTCGACCGAAATTTCAAATGGCAAAAGGGTTAACAACGAACGGCTTGAATATCTTGGCGATTCAATAATCGATTTAATTGTTGCCGAATATCTATTTACCAAATTTCCTGACGAAAACGAAGGTTTCCTAACTAAAATGCGCTCGCGCATAGTAAACAGGCAAAGCCTTAACGCAATCGCTCTATCTATTGGCATTGATAAGCTGGTTGTAACACAAACCAACAACACGCTAGCCCAAAAGCATATTTTTGGCGATGCGCTAGAGGCCTTTGTTGGAGCAATATACCTTGATAAGGGTTACAATATAACCCGATCGTGGGTAAGCTCTTTCCTTATCTCGAAACATGTTGACCTGCCCGAACTGCTTACCACTGAAAACGATTATAAAAGTAGGGTAATTGAACTCTCACAAAAGCATAAGCTGTGTATTCAATTTAACTGCATTGAAAGAGAATCTGCTAAAGGAGAGAATCCTCTTTTTGAAGCTAAGCTAACTCTTAATCAAAAATTAATGGGCACGGGTTTCGGAACCTCAAAAAAGGAGGCCGAACAAAACGCATCTATGGTAGCCCTCGAACGAATTGATATAATTCAGCTTCCAAATCAGCAGCTTAAACCCGATGAAATGAGCTGGCGGAACTAAGCTCTACTCGAATCGCACAAACAGCTCTATTGCTACCCGATAAGCATGAAGAAAAAACAGATAAAACTCGAAATCCCTGCTGAGCAAACAAGTTTTATTGCCATTGCATGCACCCTTAGTATACATAAGTTTGTGTGGGAGCTGAACAATGCGCTAGATATTTCGCTTAGCGAAAGCAACGAAATTTGCATTAACGAAAATTGCTTCCCTGTATTTAAAGACGAGATGAGCCTCGCCAACAAATCAATCGTTATTATAAAAAATAGGATTGAAACAGGAGTCTTAATACAGAAACTTGTAAATATCGACTATATTCTAAAAATTCGGGGCCCTTTTACAGAAGAGGAGGTAAAAGTGATTATGGGTAAAATAAAGAAAATTACTTCGGTAATAGCGGTTATACAAATCGACCCATCGAAATTTAAAGGTGTAAACCTAATTCAAAATACATAGCTTTACCCTATAAACAAACAATGCAGGCGGGAACCACCCCGCCTGCATTAACCCTAAAACCTTAAACCTATGAAAAAACATTCTATTAATCCCTTCACTTCGAAAGGGTAGAATGAATTAACAGTGCAAATATACGTTATAACTTTAGCTAACGCAAGAGAATGTGTGTTAAATACTGTTAACCCTAAGTCGAAAGTTTTTACAAAGTAGTTACATTTGCTGATATGAGACGAAGTGCTATTTGGATACTTGCCGGCCTAATACTCTTGGCTACCGTTGGACTGATTATGGTACAATCGGAATGGGTTAAAATTGCTATCGAAATTAAAGACGAACAATTTTGGCAAACAGCAAAGGTAGCCCTTGAAAATATTTCAACCGAAATTGAAAAACAGGAAACCATTATTCAGGTTATTGATGAGGTTAGCCCCTACTCCACATCGGGAACAAAATTATCATCCAGATATTCATACCATTACAACACTGTAAACCGTACCCGAAGCGGACTTAGATCGCTGGAAAAGAAACAACAAGTATTTACCATAAAACAGCTTGACACTCTTCGCATTCCATCGGTTGCCAGTATAAGCACAACCGATTCGCTTCAGGTGATTAGGGTTGATAAAGATTTATGGAATATTAAACCCATAAGGCAACGAGTAAAAAACAGGGACTTTAGCCTTAACATACCAATCGACGAAAAATTAATTAATAAGACCATTTTTATTGAGAATATTGTTGACAAAATGATTCGCATTGAGATGCCCATTGAAGAACGCATTCCAAAAGAAATTTTAGATACAATTGTGAGTAATGAATTTAAAAAAATGGGGATAACAGCTCACTACGAATACAAGCTGGCATCGGAAAAAGACAGCATAGTGTATACGACTAATGATTTCGACAGCACTTCTCATAGGCAGCTTAGGGCCAACATTTTTCCTGACGATTTTTTTTCAGAAAAATATTTTCTTTCGATTTACTTCCCAAGCCAAAAAACATACGTTTTAAGCTCGTTGGGCTTGATGACATTTACCACATTTTTACTTACGCTAATTATTATACTGAGCTTTACCGTAACCATTGCCATTATCTTTAAACAAAAAAAGCTATCGGAAATTAAGAGCGATTTTGTAAGCAACATGACCCACGAGCTTAAAACCCCTATCTCAACCATATCGCTTGCAGCACAAATGCTTAAGGATGAAACGATACCCGAGGAGAATAAAAGAACCAACCATCTGGGTAACGTAATATCCGATGAAAGTAAGCGGCTGGGGCTACAGGTAGAAAAGGTTCTGCAAATGGCAATATTCGAAAAAACAACACTTAAACTTAAGATTAAACAAATAAACATTCACGACATCATACATAAAGCTGGACAATCTTTCGAGATACAGCTAACCAACATTAAGGGCGAACTAACTACCAAGCTTGATGCGAACGTACCAATCATTATGGGCGATGAGGTGCATATTACCAACGTTATAAATAACCTGCTCGATAACGCCATGAAGTACCGAAATGGGAACCCCAAAATACAGGTGCAAACCAAAGATGCCGCCAAAGGCGTTCTACTGCAGATTAAGGATAATGGTATTGGCATAAGTCGCGAAAATCAACGCCGAATATTCGACCAATTTTACAGGGTGCCAACTGGCAATATACATAACGTGAAAGGTTTCGGGCTCGGCCTTTGCTACGTTAGAAAAATTATAGAAGAGCACAGCGGGAAAATATGGGTTGACAGCAGCCTTGGCAAAGGCACTACGTTCAACTGCTTTTTACCGTATAAAGGGCCAAATTTTAAAAACAATAACTAATGATACCAGCCATGGAAAAACCAAAAACAAGAATTTTACTTGCCGAAGACGACGAAAATTTAGGCCTACTGCTAGAAGAGTACTTAAATGCAAAGGGTTACGAAACGGATCTATTTATGGATGGGGAAAAAGCTTACAAAGGGTTTAATACTAACCATTACGATATTTGCATACTAGACGTAATGATGCCCATAAAAGATGGATTTACCCTAGCTAAAGAAATTAGGATTATAAATAAAAACATGCCCATACTATTCCTTACGGCAAAATCAATGAAAGAAGATGTTCTTGAGGGGCTTACCATAGGAGCCGACGATTACATGACCAAACCTTTCAGTATCGAAGAGCTACTGCTTCGAATTGAAGCCATCCTTAGACGTACCCAGAAAGAGAGCGGATCCGATGGGCAAGAAACTTTCAAGATTGGCTCATTCGAATTTGACGTAACTAAGCAGATGCTCACACAGGGTGATAACTCGAGACGCCTAACTACTAAAGAATCGGAATTACTTAAATACCTATGCCTTAACAAAAATGCTGTGCTCGACAGAAACTTCGCCCTTAAAACAATATGGATAGACGATAGTTACTTCAATGCACGCAGCATGGACGTGTACATAACTAAACTACGTAAATACCTTAGCAGCGACCCAGAAGTGGAGATTATTAACGTGAGAGGTAAGGGGTTTAAATTAATATCGAACACATAAACACCCAATAAGACATGCTAAATATTATAGGGTTAAATAAAGTTACATCATTCCATGTTAAAACAGCTTGGGTTAATTAATTTCAAAAAAAACAACTAAATCGGTTCTTTTTCGTTAAATTTGTTAGTAGCATTTGCGTGTTAGATATTGTCGTTCCAATATTTTATGTTAATATTGGGGATTAAACTGGTTTTTCAAAATAACATGTTATGAAAAAGTTAGTAATTGAACCAACAAATGAAACACCTAAAGTTGTTTTGGATAGGGAGAAAAATCTGTTCGAGTTCTCTGGTAATTCGTTACCCGAAGATGTTATAAACTTTTACAGTCCTATCCTTTCATGGTTTGATGAGTACACTAAATCGCCAAATGACGAAACAAAGATTGAGCTCTACTTTGAGTACTATAATACCTCCTCATCTAAAATGATCCTTAAGATACTTGAAATGTGTAGAGACATTTATAGAAACGGTTACAAAGTTGAGATCCAATGGCACTTTATTGAAGATGACGACGATATGATTGAAGCGGGCGAAGATTTTTCTCATAGTATTAAAGTCCCCTTTAAATTTATTCCCCATAGCAAATAATTTACCAGTAAATTAAGTAATTACAATACACAAATGGCACTCCAAAACCTCCGCCCTACAACCCTAAAACTATTTGGGCGCTTCCCAAAAACACTTGAGTTCGAAACTAAGCAGGATAATCTTCGGAAAGAGTACGAAGAATTCGTTAACTTCTCTGACTCCGAAGAGTATAAAACTTTTATCGAACTTGAAAAGTTCGCAAAATCAGATGAACCCGAAAAAATAAGGCGAAAACTTAAGTCGTTAACATTTAAGGATTCTGAGGAGCAAAAACTTGAACTTGAACTAAAATTACTTAGTAAAAAAAAGACTGTTCGCAACTACATTCGAGTAAAATCTTCCGAAAAATTAGAGCTATACAGAAAAGTAGAATCATCGGGGAAACCCCAAAAACATGAGGAATTAAAGCAATTTATTCAATCACTAGGTTATAAAAGTCAACGAAAAGACCACAAAAAGAATAATTCTGAAGAGTACCAAAAGGAAGTTGAGCTTAAATGCCTTAAAAAGGATAATGAGCTGAAGCAATATCTAAAACTATTAAATTGGAAACCTCTACAAGACTTTCTAAAACTTGAGGACTCCGTTGAAATTAACAGGTTCTACGAATTAGGCACACTATTGTCGTCTAAAGAATTTATAGATAGGAAAGAGTACCTACTCTCTAAAAATAAATTTGAACAAACTAGTGCCTACCAAAATTTGAAAGAGTACGAAAAACTTAAAAAGTCAAATAAAATTATCTGGTATAAAAAAAATATAAATAGCAAAAGATTTGATGAGGTTAAGAGATGGAAAAACACGTTCTCTGAAGATTTCTCGGAAAACAAGCTCGATAAGAACAAATGGATTACCCAATTTTATTGGGGCAAAACCCTTATAGAACAGGGGTATTCATTGGCAAATGATAAGCATTTTTATACCAACGGAAACAATATTGATATAAACAATAATTCACTTAAAATTATTACCCGCAAAGAGAAAGCCGAAGGATTGGCTTGGGACAAACGCTTTGGCTTTATTCCTCAAGCTTTTGAGTACACCTCAGGAATAGTGAACACTGGGCAATCGTTTAGGCAGCTATACGGTAAGTTTGAAGCTAAAATTAGGTTTACCATGGCTCCCAACGTATATCATGCTTTCTGGCTTGTTGGTGATACTATGCTCCCGCATATTGATGTTATCCGACAAAATGGGGGTGCTAAACCTAGCGTTCAGGGGTCAATATTTTGGCAAAATGGGCCGAAGAAACCCAACTGCTTTAAAGCGCGGCTTAGCGGCTTTAACTTTAGTGAAAATTTCTATATTCTAAGCCTAGAATGGACCCCCAATAAACTAGAATGGAAAATTAATGGGGTAACCTATGCTCAAACCACTTCGAACATACCCAACGAACCTGCCTACTTGGTCCTCTCTTCGGGGGTAAACGGAGCAAAAGCGGATAGCATGCTACCTGCAAATTTGGAAGTCGACTGGATTCGCTGTTGGAAAATGGCCGAAGAGTAAAAAATGTGTTCTTTTGAACCAGAAACGGGCTTTGAACAAAAATATTCAAAGCCCGTTTTTAGTTCAGGTAAAACAATCAACCCGCATTATTCACCAAATCTGTTAAAGATGAATGCAAATGCGGGTTACCCCGACCTAGATGAACCCAATTTTGGGCAACTAGATTGGTTGTGAGGCTTAGTTGCTGTCGAAGACAGCAGTTATTCGAATGAATAATTGGGGTTAATCCATTTTAAGAACCGCTAAAAAGGCTTGCTGCGGAACCTCAACATTACCAACTTGTCTCATCCTTTTCTTCCCTTTCTTCTGCTTTTCGAGCAGCTTTCGCTTACGCGAAATATCACCTCCATAACATTTTGCAGTAACGTCCTTACGCAAAGCCTTAACAGTTTCGCGGGCAATTACTTTTGTCCCTATTGCCGCCTGAATAGCAATATCAAACTGCTGACGAGGAATAAGTTCCTTTAACTTTTCGCACATTCGGCGTCCAAACGAATAAGCATAATCGTGATGGATAAGCGTTGATAAGGCATCAACCATTTCCCCGTTAAGGAGTATGTCGAGCCTAACAAGCTTGGCAATCTGATACCCCTCCATATGGTAATCGAGCGAAGCGTACCCTCTTGAAATTGACTTAAGCTTATCATAAAAATCGAACACAATTTCCGAAAGTGGCATTGTAAAAGAGAGCTCGATTCGGTTAGTGGTTAAAAAGATTTGATTCTTCAGCTCGCCTCGCTTTTCGATACAAAGCCTCATTACGGCTCCAAGCGAATCGCTGTTGGTAATGATTTGAGCTCTAATTGTGGGTTCCTCGATACGATCGATGTTATTTGGCTCGGGCAAACCGCTAGGGTTATGTATTTCAATCAGCTCATCTTTGGTTGTATATACCTTATACGATACGTTGGGCACCGTAGTAATAACATCGATATCGAATTCGCGATACAAACGCTCCTGAACAATTTCCATATGCAGAAGGCCAAGGAATCCGCACCGAAAACCAAAGCCTAATGCCAATGAGCTTTCGGGTTCGTAGGTAAGAGATGCATCATTAAGCTTAAGCTTATCCAGCGAGGCTCTAAGGTCTTCATAATCATCGGCTTCAATAGGATACAGGCCCGCAAACACCATGGGTTTAACATCTTCGAAACCTGCAATACCCTCGGTGCAAGGATTCTCAACATGGGTTATCGTATCGCCAACCTTTACCTCCGACGAGTTTTTTATACCCGATATTATGTACCCTACATCACCTGCACTTAGCAATTTTCGTGGCAACATTTTTAAGCGTAGTATCCCCACCTCATCGGCATCGTACTGCTGATTAGTATTAAAAAACTTAACCCTATCGCCCGAATGTATTGTACCGTTAATTACCCTAAAGTAGGCTATAATACCACGAAAAGGGTTAAATACAGAGTCGAATATAAGTGCCTGCAATGGTGCATCGGGGTTTCCTGCAGGAGCAGGAACCTTTTTGATAATTGTTTCGAGCACCGTTTCAATTCCCACGCCTGTTTTAGCGCTGGTGGGAATAATATCTTCTCGGTCGCAACCAATAAGCTCAACTATCTGATCCTTTACATCATCAACCATTGCCGATTCCATATCTACCTTATTAACCAGAGGTATTATCTCCAGATCGTGCTCAATGGCTAGATACAAATTAGAGATGGTTTGAGCCTGAATACCCTGAGTTGCATCAACAATGAGCAACGCACCCTCGCAAGCGGCAATGGCACGCGACACCTCGTACGAGAAGTCAACATGACCTGGTGTATCAATTAGGTTTAGCACGTATTTTTCACCATTATGCTCATAGTCCATTTGAATGGCATGGCTCTTTATGGTTATTCCTTTTTCTTTCTCTAGCTCCATGCTATCGAGAACCTGTGCGTGTTTCTCCTTTTCGGTAAGGGTGTTAGTAAACTCAAGAAGCCTATCGGCCAGAGTACTCTTCCCATGATCAATATGTGCGATTATGCAAAAGTTCCGGATGTTCTTCATTTTTTTTCTATTTGAAACACAAAGATATTTAATTTTAGGAAATTTGTTGGCAGAAGGCTAAAAACAGGCCGGAATAAAAAAAGGGGCAAAGTGCCCCCTCTATTAGACCCTTTTATAGCTATAATTTTCGTTTCACCTCAACCTCTTGGAACGACTCAACTATATCACCCACCTTGATGTCGTTAAAGTTTTTGATGTTTAATCCGCACTCAAATCCGTGGGTTACCTCCTTGGCATCATCTTTAAAACGCTTTAACGAACCCAATTCGCCGGTGTAAACAACAATACCTTCGCGTATTAGTCGGCATTTAGCGTTACGTAAAATCTTGCCCTCGCGAACAATACATCCAGCAATGGTTCCCACTTTGGTAATCTTAAATATTTCTAAAACTTCGGCGGTACCAAGAATTTTCTCTTTAACTTCTGGGGCTAGCATTCCCTCCATTGCAGACTTAACCTCGTTTATGGCGTCGTAAATAATGGAATACTTTCTTATGTCGATTTCTTCTTTTTCGGCTAACCTACGTGCACCCAACGATGGACGAACCTGGAACCCCATAACAATGGCGTTAGATGCTGCGGCAAGTAGGATATCGGATTCGGTAATCTGCCCAACAGCTTTATGAATTACGTTTACCTGTATTTGCTCGGTAGATAGATCAATAAGGGAATCGGATAACGCTTCAATTGAACCATCCACATCACCTTTAAGCACAATATTTAGCTCCTGGAAGTTACCTATGGCAATACGTCGGCCAATCTCATCGAGCGTAATGTGTTTTTGCGATCTAATTCCTTGCATACGCTGCAGCTGTTCTCGCCTATTTGCTATTTCTTTAGCTTCCTTATCGGTATCCATCAGGTTAAAGTAGTCACCTGCCAATGGGGCTCCGTTAAGGCCAATAACTTGAACCGGGGTTGATGGTCCGGCCTCGTCAATACGCTGACCTCGCTCATTAAACATAGCCTTAACCCGACCACTATATGTACCTGCAATCATAATATCACCCTGTCGTAACGTTCCTGCCTCTATCAATACAGTTGCTGTATACCCGCGCCCCTTATCAAGTGATGATTCGACCACAGTACCAACCGCCTTTTTGTCTGGATTTGCCTCTAAATTAAGAAGTTCGGCTTCGAGCAAAACCTTTTCGAGCAACTTGTCGATATTTAATCCTGTTTTTGCTGATATATCCTGACTTTGATATTTTCCTCCCCACTCCTCAACCAAGTAGTTCATATTGGCTAAAGATTCTTTTATTTTTTCTGGATTCGCGCTGGGCTTATCGATTTTATTAATGGCAAAAACAATTGGCACACCCGCAGCGCTTGCGTGATTAATTGCCTCAACGGTCTGGGGCATCACATTATCGTCGGCTGCCACTACAATAATAGCCACATCGGTGATTTTAGTCCCTCTGGCGCGCATCGCTGTAAATGCCTCGTGACCAGGCGTATCGAGGAATGTAATTTGCTTCCCCTTTGGTAGCTTAACTGAATAAGCTCCAATATGTTGAGTAATTCCTCCTGCTTCTCCTGTAATAACATTAGTGCTACGGATAAAGTCGAGAAGTGATGTTTTACCATGGTCAACGTGCCCCATCACTGTAACAATGGGTGCCCGGGGTACTAAATCTTCGGGCTTATCTTCCTCAACACCAATAGCTTCTTGTAGGTCAATGCTAACAAAGTCAACCTTGTATCCAAACTCATCGGCAACAATGGCCATTGTTTCTGCATCGAGACGTTGGTTTATTGATACCATTAGACCCAGGTTCATGCAAACCTCAATTACCTTAGTGGGCGAAACATCCATCATGTTTGCCAACTCGTTTGCCGAAACAAACTCGGTAACCTCAAGGGTTTGCTTCTCTTTAATCTCGCGTTCCTTTTCCTGCTGCTGGCGCATGGTCATAAGGTCTCGTTTCTCTCTACGATACCTCGCCCCTTTGGATTTACCACCTTTACTAGTTAGGCGAGCCAAAGTTTCTTTAATTTGCTTTTGTACCTCCTCTTCACTAACCTCCTTGTGGAGCACTTTTTTCTTCCTTTTCTTAATGGTGGATCCGCCAGCCGAATGGGCTTTTGGTTTGTGTGTGCTTCCTGCTTTCTTACCTTCAGCAGTTACTATAACCTTAGGGCTATCTTTTCGAATACGCTTTCGACGCTTCTTTTTCGCCTTGGCTTGTTCAGATTTTGATGCTGCCGCACCAGCTGGTTTTTTCTTTGCCTCCACGGTGGTAAGGTCAATTTTACCAACCACGGTAGGGCCCGACAACTTTTCAACCTCAGAACGATAAACCTCTGGTTTTGGTTTAGACGTTTCGGAATCAGGCTTAGCTTGAGTTTGCTTGGCTTTTGTAGATTGCGCCTCGGGCTTAGCAGTCGTTTTTGGTTTCGACTTCTGCTCCTTTGCCTTTACCTCTTGGGGTGTTGGTACTGGCTTCTCTTTTTTCGATGGCTTCTGCTTCTCTTTTTCACCCACATCAACTTTACCTAAAACTTTAGGTTGTTTAAGCTGCTGGGTTTTAGTTTTAATATGCTCAACCTTTGGCGTTTCTTCCTTCTTCGATTTCTCGGTTTCTTTTTTAGGAGCCTTGGGAGTTTTGTCGGACTTTGGTGGTTCTGAGGTTTTGCCCTTTCCCTCATTACTTAAATCAATCTTTCCCTTAACTTTAAGCTTAACCTGAGGTTTTTCTGCCTTATATGTTTCTTTTTCTGGATTAACATCTTTAACAATAACCTCTTCTGCAGGTGGTTCGACTTCGTCCTCAGTATGAGTACCGGCTTCAATATCCTCAATAGAAACTGACTCCTTTTTATCGCGTAGATTACTAAGGCTCACTTTTTGCGATTCTTTCTTTAGGCTCACCTCGGCACCATACTCTTTTGCAAGGAGTTCATACAGGTTGGCATCAACTTTAGTGTTAGGATTGTTTTCAACATTATGTCCTTTTTTGCATAAAAAATCCACTAACGTAGAAATACCAACGTTAAACTCTCTTGCCAACTTACTTAATCTTACTGTTTTTTCGACGTTTGTCATATTTTGTTAATCCAGGTTTTGAAAATTGATGCAAATCTAAGTTAAAGCCTATACTATTCAAATTCTGTCTCAAAAATAGCGAGGATCTCTTTAACTGTTTCCTCTTCTAAATCGGTTCTTTTAACCAGCTCATCGTATGGTATGTCAAGAACACTTTTGGCTGTATCGCAGCCAATTCCCTTAAGCACATCGATAATCCAACTATCAATTTCGTCAGTAAATTCGTCGAGGTCAACATCCTCTTCACCCTGAGTATCGGTTTCACGAAACACATCAATTTCGTAACCAGTGAGTTGTCCTGCTAGCTTGATATTAAAACCACCCTTGCCAATTGCAAGCGAAACCTCCTCGGGCTGCAAAAATACTTCGGCCCGTTTGTTCGTTTCATCAATTTTAATTGAAATAATTTTAGCGGGGCTTAGTGCGCGGGTTATATATAGCTGAATGTTATTTGTAAAATTAATAACATCGATGTTCTCGTTACGAAGTTCGCGTACTATACCGTGTATCCTGCTTCCTTTCATACCAACGCATGCACCGACGGGATCTACCCGCTCGTCGTACGATTCAACTGCAACTTTAGCGCGCTCACCAGGTATACGGACAATGTTTTTGATAGTTATTAGGCCATCAAAAATTTCGGGAACTTCAAGCTCAAAGAGACGCTCAAGAAAAACGGGCGACGTACGAGACAATATGATAAGTGGAGAGTTGTTTCGCATTTCAACCCTTACCACAACCGCACGAATGGTATCGCCTTTGCGAAAAAAGTCGGATGGTATTTGCTCAGATTTAGGCATAATAAGCTCGTTACCCTCGTCGTCGAGAATAAGAATTTCTTTTTTCCAAACCTGATAGATCTCACCAATAACAATTTCGCCAATCCGATCTTTATACTTTATGTAAAGGTTGTTTTTTTCGAGCTCTAGTATTCGAGCAGTAAGGTTTTGCCTAAGCGCTAGAATTGCCCTACGACCAAAGTCGGAAAATTTAACCTCATCGGTAACCTCTTCGCCCACTTGGTAGTCTTCCTCAATTTTTTTTGCTTCGGAAAGCGATATCTGCCTGTTGGGATCTTCAACCTCTCCCTCTTCGACAACCTCGCGGTTTCTCCATATTTCGAAGTCACCCTTATCGATATTGATGATGATATCATAGTTATCATCAGAGCCATACATCTTTATAATCATACTACGAAAAACGTCCTCTAACACGCTCATCATGGTTGGCCTGTCAATGTTTTTCAGATCTTTAAACTCTGCGAAAGTATCGATTAAATTAATAGTACTCATCTGTTTTTTAGTGTTTTTAAATATCTTAACGAAACGAAATTACCACAAGGGCACTTTTTACATCAGTATAGGGTATAGATACTTGCTCTACAAGCTTCTGCTTTCGTTTTTTTCCTTCAACCTTAACCATACTCTCTATTTCAAGAGTAAAATTACTATCGGTAACATTTTTCAAAAGGCCTCTAACCTTTTGGCCGTCGGTTTTAACCACATCAAGCTTATGTCCGATATTTTTTTTATATTGCCTTGGCAATCGTAACGATTCCGATAGGCCCGCCGACGAAACCTCGAGCTCAAAATCCTCAGCTTCACGGTCGAAACTTTGCTCAATGGCTCTACTTATCTCAACACAGCGCTCAATAGTTATCCCTTGATCCCCATCAAGCAGAACTTTTATTTGGTTTGCTGATGAAACCGAAATATCAACTATGAACTCTATCTTTGAGTCAAGCTGCTGTAATACAATGTTCTCCACCTTGGTATTCGTAATCATCTGTCAGTTTATTATACCAAAACAGGGGACTTAAGCCCCCTGCTACGCCTGCGGTATGACAGGGCAAAATTATAAAAAAATCTTATCAACACAAAACATTTCGCTGAATTCTAATACAATGCGTGTATTTTTTAGCTATAAAATGAAATCCATTCTACGCTGCGCAAAATAAACTGTAATGTGATGGAATAAGTTAGCCCATTACTACCTAATTTGAACCTTTAAGGATATACCTGCGAAAGCAAGCTTTAAATTGCTGCTAGTTGTTTCTGTTATAGGGAGCTGTAAAAAAGGCTCTACGCTAACCAGCGAACCCTTAGCTAATGGAAAGCTATACCCAACCATTAAATTAAAGAGCCCAAACAAATTAGCCTTGCTAAATGCGTTAAAAGTATCTTCAACCTCAATTTGCTGCGAATAAAACTGTGTGCTCGTAATACCAGTAAATGAATCGTAAACCTCATTGGTGTAGGTATGACGTACCGTTTCGGAAAATTTTTGGTCGAGAAAAACAAGCGACGAGGCTCCGGTGGTGATGTAGAAATGTGATTTTGGCGTTTTATGAATGGTAAAGACAACATTGAGGGGAATTTCTAAGGACAGTATCTCCATGCGATTATCTTCTGACGAGGCCGTGCTTTCGAGATTATTCTGGTCTACTGATGTAAACAACGATTCGTACATGTAATCGTTACCACCATTACCAATAGACTGAAAACTATAATCTTGCTTACAAACGGCAATGCCAGTTTGAAAGGAAATATTTTGCGCTAGCTTATGCTTTGCATAAACCCCTACCGATACACCGGGCGCATCGGATATAAGATGCTCAACGGTGGCAACCATTCCCGATATGCCTGCATAAAGGGTGAGTTTTTTGCCTGCCGTGGGTGTTCTGTCGTTTTCAAATTCAACTGGCTGTTCTGCTAATAAAATATCGTTCTCTTTTAAACCTTCAATACTAACTGAATCTACCTGAATTTTCGAATAGAGGTGCTGAATATGGGTGCTATCCTGCTGGGTACTATCGGCAACCAAATTTTTATGCTGAAGGCTTGTAACACTAGCCACTGCAACAGGCTCCGAAATGGATTTAATGACCTCACGCTGCGGCTTACTGGTTTTGGTGATTGCGAGGTCGGTATCTTCCTTATCCTGTGTTAAAACTGGCTTACTTAACCTTGGATTGATTTTATCATTAGGTGTTTGCGGTTTACCTTCGATTAATTTGGGTTGCGTTTCACCGAGAACTTCAATGGTGCTGTTACTTGGGGCTTGCCTTGATACAAAAAAATATGTTACTCCTACCCCAACCGATAGCAACAATACCACCGATGCCACCCTTGCCATAGCTATCCACAGCGCCCTCGATTTTTTTTGAGCACCCTGCTTTTGCTGGTATGCACTCCACCCTGCATCAACCAAATGGCTGGCATCATAGTCAGTAAAAACTTCTTTTACTCTAGTTACAAATTCTTCGCTAAAGGGTTTCATGGCAAAAAGGTTGAACGTTTTGCTGCTGTTTATACAATTCTTTCAACATCTGCTTGGCTCTGGATAAATTGGAGCGCGATGTTGAGGTTGTAATTTTCATCATTTTGGCAATCTCTTCGTGCGAGTAGCCCTCAATTTCGTATAGGTTAAATGTGTAACGATAGGTTGCGGGTAGCTGGGAAAACAGCTGTAGAATATCGTTGGTATTAATTTCCTCAATCACATTAGGCACTGCCCCCTTCTCTTCAATATCGGCATCAAGGTGAACGGTTTTAGTATTCCTTTGGTTCCGTCTATAGTAATCGATGGATGTGTTAACCATTATTTTTGCAAACCATGGCTTAAAAGGTTTTGATGGGTCGTACTTTTTCAAATTAGTAAATACTTTTAAAAATCCATCATTAACCAGCTCCATCGCATCATCGGGATTTGCCATATACCTTATGCCTATTGACATGGCATAAGAGAAGTACCGCCTGTATAGCATCTCCTGAAACTTTTGCTTACCCTTAATGCACCCGCCAACTACTTCGGCATCGGAAAGGGTTAAATCGTTTTCTTTAGGAGCAACCATTGACTGACATTAGATTGAAGCCATAAATATAACCCAATTTACGCCAGCTTAGAAACGTTCGCATGGAAAACTCTACCCTGCCCTGCGACATCAAGACTTGTTTCGTTTTGCTCCATAAGGGCATGGCCTTTGCGGGTTATTTTCCTGCCTAGTTACACCGAACTTGATGCGTGCTAGAAGATTCGGATATCCACTTAAATGTTTTATACCATTTGCTGTGCCTTGTTCTTCTGGTTCAATCATTAAAAACTATATGTTACACCCATCCTTAATCCTCCTTCAATCAGCCTCCACCTATAATCATAGTTATTGGCCGAAAGAGGTATCAAAGAATGATATTTATAGTACCCATTGACAAAGGCTCCTAATCCGTTGTTAAGACTATACTTGGCTCCAATGCCCAAGAGTGCTCCAACACCTGTCTGACTATCTATTGGGCTCGAAATTCCCATGTCAAGGTCTAGCATTAAGCCACCATTAATAAAGAAATATTTCAGGAAGTTTATTCTCGCTGTTATAGGAATATTTATCAGGGATATATCTTTGTTGGCCGGAGGGTGGTCCTCAGGCTGAGACATTGATTCAACTGTAATGGTATGGTTAGAGTACTCTACTCCAGATTCTATATCTATCCAGGAACGAACGGGTTGAACATAGTTTACGCCTACGGTGTAAAAACCCTTTCCGCTGTAACTTGCTCCGCCCAATAAAGTCATTCTTGCCGAATTGGTGATGTCATTACCCTCGAAAGCCGAAAATGTAAATCCAATACTTCTTTTCATCCCTCCGTTTTCTTGTGCTAATAGTGAACAAGAGAGAATTATAAGTAAGCCTAAAGTGATAATTTTGAATTTCATAATTAATGGTGCTTAGTTAAAAGATTTAACCTTAATATAAAACCTAACATGCCTATAAACACAATTAACAAAGGCTTGTGTTTATCTGAATATAATAGCTAAACCAAACGAGAGCCTATTGATGTCCTCTTTATGCTCCCACTCATCAAACTGACCATTATCAGACTCTTTCCTTACAATCGATTTTATTTTCTGAAAACGGTATGCTGCGGTAAACAATAAATCGCTATTTTCGCTTAGCGGTACTTTAACTCCTATTTCGGGATGAACCATAAATCCCCCATAATGCCGGAGTTCGGCATCGTAAATGTAGTAGGGTAACCAGTTCAGGTAAAGTTGGTCATACTGCCTTGCTTTGAAACTGCCAAAAGAGTACCCTCCCTTAATTGTCACAAAAGGGGAGATTTTATGATCCCAGACCGTGTATCGTAATTCAGCAAAAAGCGGGAAAAGGTTGTGATCGAAAACTTCAAATCCAACCCCTGCACCCGCTGCCCAATGCTCATTGAACATATAGCCGTTAGTAAAGGTAAATGAGGGAGCAATGGCTAAAACATTACGAGTAATGGGGGGCGGAGGAGCAATCATTGAAGAAAGGTATTCGGGTCCTAAATAATAATACGATCCTCTGTCAATCTGCTGAGCACTCCCAAACAGAAAGCTAACCTGCATTGCGCTATAAAACCCTTTCTCCTTCCTGTTTTTGAAATGAGACTGATTCACACTGTCTTCTAGGTTTAAATTGACCACTTTTCCTGATTGAGCAAAAGTGCTAGGTGTAAGCACTAGCAATAGAATGATAAGATAATTTTTCTTCATAATAGCCATTTATGGGATGGGGTTAATGTTTTCTAAATTATTGATATCGTATAAGAATAGACCTTGAGTGTTGGCCACTGCAAGAATATCTTCTGCTTTTGAATAGCAGGTTCCAGATATATCAGGATAATCTTTCACAAGCGTAAGCTCGTTTTCAGAAGGTATGTACACCGACAGCTTATTACCGATGGTAATCACACTGTTCCCTTTCAAGAATATTGATGTTGCATCAGTTGGTATATTATAATCAATGTATTTTCCAATAACGGTATAGGTTGGGTCGGTATTCTTAAATGCACCCCAAACGGATTGACCAGATAAAACGAAAAAAGCCTGCATTGTTGGTACGTAGGTAATATCTAACGGTCTAAAATCTGAGAAATATAGATGGTAGCTAAGAGGATAGTCATCATTATACAGTATACAATCTCCACTATATCCTGAACTCAGGATATAGATTATGCTATCCTTAAAAAACATCCGCACCGGAAAGACATTGCTGTAGTAGTATGGAGGAGCATATTTCCCCATGGGTGCCGACCATAAATCTTCCTCTATTACATTAAAAGCGCCTGAAAGGAAAGTACAAATGGCCCAACTATTATAGCTGCCGTAGGTATATATTTTATCTGTACCCACTTTAAGAATACCAATGTATGGCTTATCATATTCGGGACGACTACTAAACCAGGTATCGGGTAACACTTTAGTTGTCAAATTACCGTATAGCTGATCGTACTCCGTGAAATCAAGATCGGGCTTCTCATCGGTTACTGTACCCGTAAGTACATGCGTCTGTGTTCCAACAATAACACCCTTCCCTTCCAAATAGGGTACATTCCAATACTCCTTGTAACTTGTGAACCGGTTAAAATGATTTTCCTGTCGGTGTAAAACATTTGCCTGAAGCGGATTACTGACATCGAGAACTACCATATCTAAAAAATTATTGCAGAAAATCTGATTGTCAACTAGATCAAAATCCTTAATATACTGGCATTCAATAAAACACAGGTAACTTACACTTCCCGAATTCTTTTCGTAAACGTGAATACCCTTATGCATATCGCCCACGAAATAATAGTTGTCATTGAACGCTATCTTGAACGGTGATTCTTGCGGCATACTGGCTGTTACCGTTATATTTCCAATCTCGCTCATATCAAGATAAACCGGATACTCTTTTGATTGCGAAACTACTCTTGAGTATCGGTGTATATCTTCGATTTTGTCGTCGCATCCAAGCAGAAGAAGTGCTAGGATCAAATAGAAAAAACGTTTCATAGGTGTTGTTATTTAATCTTATAATAATCGACTTGTTCTAATCCAAATCCATAGCATTGTTTGTTCGTAGAATCTATCGTCAATTTTCCTCCTGATAGATTGTAAAAGTGAATACTCGGTGCTACAAGAATATACCTTGAACCACTGTATCCTATTTTAATTGAGTCATTAAGCAGCTCATAGTCGTAGTGATCATAGGTCATATTGATATTTGATTTATAGAATGACTCACTATCGACAAAATCTAGCGTATCGCTTTTATCAGCTGATATCCAAGTTCCAATAATTATTCCGTTTGCTGGGATTTTAGGGTTCTTATCGCAACTTAATAAAAAGACTGAGGCTATTACCAGAAATATTGAAAAGCTGAGTTTCATATCGCTGAGTTACTTGTAGAATTTATGTATTCATAGTGGGCAACTATATCATTGTTGAAATCATTAACGTTTATCAAAAATGGTGTTTTACCTAGTTCTAACGATAGGTTAGGATTATCATTTTTAAAAAGACATGCCTATTGTAAAAACGCTCATAAGAATCAGAATAATTTTCTTCATAAAACGAAGGTATCTTCAAAGTTAATAACATTACAAATTTTGCAAGTAAAAACCAACTGTTTACCATTGATTCAAAAAGGATTATCGTGGATCAATAACTTGCCCAATAAACATTAACGTGTTGGTGGTGCGCTCGCGAATGGCAAAAACGAAGGGCTTATCGACCCTAAAAACCATTTGTTGGGGAAGGGATGTTTCTAAGATTCCAATGGTTGTAACGGCTGCCGCTTCGGTACCCTCCTCATTAACCTCAACAAAAGTGTTCTGCTTAACAAAACTCACATAAATTGAGGCATCGGAAATACCCGAAAGATCGGCGAGCGATGGTTCAAATGCATCAACCATGCCCATGCTTTTTAGCTGGTCGTTAAGTACCTTCTCATAGGAGAACTTAAACTTTGGCATATATACTTCAGCTGTTCCAAACTCGGGGTATCCATCGAGCGATGAGGTTATGAATTCCCATGTTTCATTTGTAAATCCGTTATAGAAGCTGGCTAAAGTTTCGTCGGGAACAATCACAACCATTGTAAAGTTGGTTTGCCCATAGGGTAGCTCAATGGCCTTATAATTATCGCCATAGGCAAATCGAGCACCTACCTCACCCTGCATAGTTTTAACATTTGCACTCGTTCCATTATCAAAGTAGAATGGGCTATCATGGGTTAGCGATTTATCGAACTGGTAGCTCCAATTGCCCTTAAAGTAAAGAGCGTTCATTAAAAACATTACCGCATCGCCAGATATTTCATTCAACACCTTTGGAACTTTACCAAAGGTATTGCTACTTGCCCAGCCATTAATAGTGGTGAGTGCCGATGGTGAACTAAAATCGAGCCCCTGGATGTGGGCCTTAAACTCTTTGTCCATTGCGCTAAGAAAAGGGGTTTTAACCTCAAATCCATTGCGGTAAAAAATAGCGTTGGCTAAGGCTATTTTAACTTTAGGGTCGGCAGAGAGCAGCTGGCTAACCAAACCCTTGTAGGCTTCGTTTACCTCCGATATGGTCATATCATCGGGATAGTTTAGAGTTGCTTTGAGCTGGGTATAGGTGCTGCCTCCGCACCCGTTTAGCAGCATGGTTAACGCAGTACTTGCGCTTAGCGGCGAAAGCATCAGGTTTTCACTCCCTTTCTCAGCAGTTTTAGTAAATAGGTCAATGCCAAATGCATTGCTTGTTGTGATTACTTGAGTAGATTTTGCTGTTAGGGTAATTTCTTTAGGCGTAAGGTTTGGACTAATATTGTGCTTTTTACAGCTAAATAGGGCAACACCCACTACTAAAGTCACGAATAGAACTCTCTTTTTCATAATTATTATAGGTATTAGATTTAACACATCACCATTTACTTTGATTACGATTAGAAGTGGTGAAACGCTGTACTAGGTTGAAAAAATATTTTTCCTAATGCCTATGCTAAAACAGAACCTAGGTATGTTAATGTTTTAAAAACTAGTAATAATTTTCAAAAAAAACAAAATATCATACTATTGTTATTAAAAATATTGTAATATTGCAGTGTAAAAATAGCACAATGAATTTGTACCAACTACATACAGCCTCTAAAAACACCATTAATAAGATGGATATGTCCATGTTAAAGGGTAAACGTATGCACATACGCAGGCTTATTGTAATGGGTAGTGATTAACCAGACATAACTCAAAACTAGATACTAAGGCCTGCAGATTCTGCAGGCTTTTTTTTTAATAATAACCCTTCTAATAAAAAACGATGAAAGTTTTAAAATTTGGTGGTACATCGGTGGGATCAGCAGAGCGCATACAAAATTTAACGCGCATAATCCCCACTACCACACCTTGCGTTGTGGTTTTATCGGCTATGGCCGGAGTTACCAACAACTTGGAAAAGTGCATTAGCTATGCCAAGGAAACTAAGCTGAATGAGGCTAAAGGAATGTTACAATTGGTTGAGCAAATGCACCTTGAAACCTGTAATAACCTCTTCTCTACATCAAAATACAAAATGAGGGGTAAGGAGTATGTAAAAAAGATGTTTGGAGATATGTACCTAAAACTCGATGGGTTTAGTGCAAGGCCTGCAAAGGAGATTTTGGCGATGGGCGAATCGTTATCAACACAATTCTTACACCTCTATTTTACCGAACAAGGGGTTAACACGGCACTAATCCCAGCACTACAATTTATGAGGGTTGATAAAGATGGGGAACCTGATTACCTATACATAACCGAAAATTTGAGCCGAATACTAGACACGTGCACAGGCATAAACGTAATTATAACCCAGGGGTTTGTTTGTAAAGACACAAAGGGTGAGATTGATAACCTGAAGCGTGGAGGCAGCGACTTTACCGCAGCCATTATTGGGAATGCTATAAACGCCAGCGAGGTTCAAATATGGACAGATATTGATGGGTTTCATAATAACGACCCTCGGTTTGTTGAAAATACGCTACCCATTCGGGACCTTTCGTTTGATGAGGCTGCCGAACTGGCCTACTTTGGCGCGAAAATATTGCACCCCTCAACCATCCACCCCTGCAGGGAGAAGGATATTCCGGTAATTCTAAAAAATATGCTACGCCCTAGCGATATCGGCACAACCATTACCTCAACACATAAGCACGGTGGAATTAAAGCGATTGCTGCCAAAGATGGGATTACGGCAATACGAATTAAATCGCTAAGAATGCTGATGGCATACGGGTTTCTGAAAAAAATATTTGACGTTTTTAACGAGAACGAAACTCCAGTGGACCTAATTACAACCTCCGAGGTTGCCGTTACCCTTACCATTGATAACACCGAAAATCTGACAAGTATTACCAAAGCGCTGGGTGAATTCTCAAGCGTTGAAATTGTTCAAAACCAGACAATAATTTGCGTTGTAGGCGATTTTCTGGCCGAAAATCCGGGCATGGCCTCAAAGGTTTTCAACTCGCTAAACGATACTCCCATCAGTCTAATATCATACGGTGGTAGCTTGCACAACATTACGCTGCTCGTAAATAAGGATAGCAAAATTCAAGCCCTTAGAGCACTGCAAAATATTGTTTCAGTTCCTGAACCAGCAAATCACTAACCAATGGAAACACCAACATACAGATACAACCTCGACCTACTTAGGCAAACCATAGATGTGGCAATCGAGGAATCGTCGCGTTACGGGTACAATTTACACTACGCCATAAAAGCAAACTCAAACCCCAAAATTTTAGAAACCATTGCCCAAAGAAACCTTGGAGCCGACTGCGTAAGTGGGAATGAGATTAAAGCCGCCCTCGAAGCAGGCTTTTTAGCAAATACAATTGTTTTTGCTGGCGTTGGAAAAACAAATAACGAAATTGAACTTGCAATTGATGCGCGCATAAAATGTATTCATATCGAGTCGTTTGAAGAGCTGCTGGTTGTTAACCAAATTGCTGCAAACAAAAAGCATATAATGCCAATTGCATTTAGGCTAAACCCTAATCTCGATGCTGGTACTCATAAGTATATTACTACGGGTGTAAGTCAGAATAAATTTGGCCTTAGCACAAACGAACTTACCGAGGCCATTCGGGTTCTGCCTACCCTATCGGCTGTAGAGCTAATTGGGTTTCACTTCCACATAGGCTCACAAATACTCAACATTAGCAAATTTGCCGATTTGGCTGCATACGCATCTAAATTTTATTCCGGCTACAAGCATCTTCAGCTTAACTACTTAAACGTGGGTGGCGGGTTGGGTATTGACTACGAAAACCCGATTTTGAATCCTATACCCAATTTCGCCGAGTATTTCGAGGCATTTGCAAATAATCTGACTATTGACAACCACATTGAGGTGCATTTTGAACCTGGCCGCTCAATTGTGGGGCAATGCGGCGAGCTAGTTACCCGCGTGCTATACATTAAAGAAGGTAATGAACGCTCATTTGCAGTGGTTGATGCGGGAATGAACAACCTGATACGCCCTGCACTATACCAAGCAAAACATAGCATTTACTGCGAAAGTAGCAGTAACGAATATACCGAAGTTTACGATGTTGTTGGCCCAATTTGTGAAAGTAGCGATACTTTTGGAAGTGCTATTCCGCTTCCAAAGCTAATGCGTGGCGACCTGCTAGCCATTCGGTCGGCTGGTGCCTATGGCGAATCGATGAGCTCGCGCTATAATCTACGCAGCATAACGCCTTGCCTTTTTACGCTCAAACAAGAGCAACTCGTAATGTAAATATATAGTGTCTTTAGATTCACTTTGTAAAATCGACTTCAATTTATGGGCTCATATTATGCATAAAACTAAGGGGTACCAAATGGTTACCCCTTAGTTTTATTTTAGAAGGTTAATCATACGTGTATAAACAAGGTAAATTTATAAGAAATGTGGGGCGTAAAATATACCGCGTGTTAGACTACATTTTTATTCCAGTAATTGAAAATTAACAGGGATTGTAATCATTGATTCAACTGCTTTTCCATCACTAAGCGCTGGCATCCATTTATCAACCAACTTAACAATTCTTTGTGCCTCGGTGTCAAGGTCTTTATGTACTCCCTTAACTAGTTTCACATCTTTGACATTTCCCAATGAATCAATAACAACACCAACATATACTTTCCCTGTGATTTTTTTTTCAAAAGCATTTACTGGATAACGAATATTTGTTGCTAAAAATTCTAATAAACTATAGTCTCCGTATATATACCCTGCTTTTCTATTTTGTATCTTATATTCTTTCCCTGTTACAGTTTTGAAAATTGTTTCCACATCAGAAAATAACAGCGCTTTAGGAAATACCGTAGTATCCAACTCGAATTTTTCAGTACACGCAAGCTTTATAATATTTTCGTCTGGGATTTTATGTATTATTTCGCTTGGCGTTGTTCCATAGTAATTACCTTGGCCATCATAAATCTCTGCACCTTTAAACTCTCCCTTTATAAAATGTTCGCAATGCATTAATTTATTATCAGAGACTCTAATTAATTTCCATTCCCCATGTTTTAAACTATCTCTAAACTGACCTATAAGTGTTTTTAAACTTTTTGTGTCAAATATTCCAGCTTGAATAGAATCATTTATCCAGGTTCCTGTTCCGTTTTTTAGAAGTTGGTTTCCTTCACTATTGTAGTATTCATGCACTGAAAAATATTCATGCACTGAAAATTTGTTAATATCCTTGCTTTTAAATAAAATAACCTGCTTCAACTGTCCGTTGTTATAATAATATTCCCATTCCCCTACTCTTCGCCCCTTTTCATATTGACCTTTATTTCTAACTTTCCCGTTACTATAATAGAAGGTGAAGTTACCATTGCTTTTCCCATTTAGGTAATTCCCTTCCATAAGTAGGCTGCCCGATAAAGAATAGTCATAAACTTTCCCATTTAATTTAAAACTGTTTAAATCATACTCAGAATCACGGTAATAAACTGCTTTATCTGCATTTGTGATTTTCCAATCTGAATTCAATGTCGTTTAGTTAACAAACTGGCACAAAATACTGATCATTAATAAAATAAACAAAATAAGTTCTTTGATAGGTTGTTTTTTTGACGAGTTGATTTTATCTTTACAGGGTATATAGGGGGT
>Ga0265295_1001003_pt1 | contig 52778 bp, 36 predicted proteins | sample Munlansysbiofilm_FD_192503 | JGI IMG/M metagenome (GOLD analysis project Ga0265295, IMG submission 192503) | Leachate microbial communities from a municipal landfill in Southern Ontario, Canada - Methane capture system biofilm | ecosystem: Engineered > Solid waste > Landfill > Unclassified ... | reverse complement strand
CTTGATTATCTACTAATCGGCTTAGTGGTGGGAATTATAATAAACATCATTATTCCACGCAAGTTTTTACATAAAAACAAGTCGCCAATTGAAAAATAAGTTTTTAATGAAACCGCTATTATGTATAATTAGCGCATCTTTTGTTCTGATAGTGTAAAATAAAATATACAATTTATTGATATCGCGGGGGAACTGTCTCAATTTGCGATCAATTATTAATCGAAGGAGAAAATTATGAAGAAAACATTATTGTACATACCATTACTCGCCGGCTTACTTGCGGTAAGTTCATGTACACCACTTGGTCCTGGCACAAGCGACCCAACATCATACGGTGTCGAAACCGTTGAAAAAATTAATCCAGAGTTATATAAATCTGGTAACAATTTTCCACTAATTCGGAGAAATCAAGGTTATCATGATTTAGGTAGCCTTGGAGAGAAAGAAGTTTTAATTATTCCAACTGAATTTGAAGATGCTTTAGCAGAAGATTTACCTGGTGGAGCTGAACACATTCGGAGTGAAATTGAAAAAACTTTCTTTGGCGTTGGCGGCGAAGACCTTCCATGGGAATCGTTATCGTCTTTTTATCAAAAATCTAGTTATGGCCAATTAACAATAACGGGAGAAGTTACCGACTGGTGGAATACCGGGTATACAGTTGCTGAACTATCAGCAAAAGGCGGCGGAACCGCGACCAAAATTCTTGTAAGCGAAGCGTTGGCATGGTATAAAGGCATTCATGGTGAAGCCTCAACCCAACGATTTGATAAAGATGGCGACGGTTATGTGGATGCAATTTATTTTGTTTATTCCGTACCGATTGGTGGCGATCCAGAAAATGAAGTTGATGATGATATGTTCTGGGCGTTTGTTTATTGGACGTCCGATAGCCCGCGGGTTGAATCACCAAATGGCCACAACTATATGTGGGCATCTTGGGAATTTATGTATGAAATGGGACGCTACCTTCCAAATGGTACGTACCTAGATTGGACTAATACTGAAATTGCAAGCGGCTTAGCAAAGGTTGATGCCCATACTTTCATCCATGAAAGCGGCCATCTTTTAGGCCTTGAAGACTACTATACTTATGACAATACGGATACAACTGATGGGCTTACCGGTACCGATTATGGCGCCCTTGGTGGTCTTGATATGATGGACTATAACATCGGTGATCATAACGCTTGGTCTAAGTGGATTCTTGGTTGGGCGACACCCTACTGGGTTAAAGATTCGGCAACAATTACCTTGAAACCATTCGCAACAAGCGGAGAATCGATTATGCTGGCTGGTCCAGAGTATGCTTATGAACATCTTTCAGAATATATTATGCTTGAGTACGTAACACCTGAAGGTGTTGCGGAATATGACGGTGAAAAGAATTTTTCCGGCGCCTATCCATTATTTTACAATGAACCGGGGCTACAAGTAATCCACGTCGATGCGCGTTTAGCCAAATATGTTTATCGGTCTGATACATATCAATTCTCAAAGTATGCGACAATTTCGACTGCACCAAATTGGGGAACATCTTATACAGGTCTTGCGCATTCGAATACGGCTTCACGTAACGATGCAAAAGCAAATTATAAATTAGTTTCATTAATTGAAAGTTCCGGAGTTAATTCGTTAGCAGAAGAAATCGATGTTGAATTCAATAATGGGACCGAAGGTAGTGGTTATTATAATCGGGCCTCAAATGAGTCTTTATTCCACGTTGGTGATAGTTTTGGTATTAATACTTACCAAGATTATATGCTCCATAGTGGATCGCCACTTGGTTTCACATTTGAAGTTCTTGCAATGAATGAATCAGGTGTCACCATTCAAATCACGAAGTTACCAGTCGCTGAATAAAAAGGTAAAATAATTTAAGAAAAGCCCAAGATATCCTTGGACTTTTTTTGTTTTGTATTCACCAAGATGGTCAAGGCGTTAGTTAGATGATATTATTTATTTAGAAATTTTGGAGGGCTTCAATGCGAGGCAAAAGCGGATTGTTGATATTAACAACACTGGCACTAGTCAATAGCTGCACAGTTTTTTCGCTTGATTTTTCTGCTTATGTTGCGCTTACTAGCCCAACGATTAATCAACCGGCAATTGATGAAGGCACTTACTATCGGCCAGCGGAATACACCGATGATTTTAGTGAGATTTTTCGAGCGAATCCAATTAACACACAAATCAATTGGCGGTCAATTGGAGAACAAAATATTTTAGTCTTACCGATATCATTACCAAGACGTCCAAAAGAACAACTCGACAATGATAATGGTGAAACCGCAAAAATTATTATTGAAAATGCTTTTTTTGGTCAAGAACAAACAACGCAGTGGGAATCAGTTGCCAGCTTTTATAATAAGTCGAGTTATGGACAATTAGCGATTTCGGGTATTGTAGCTGACTGGTATACCCCACACAATCTCGATGGTGTGCTTGATAATATTGCCGACTGGGAAAGTGGTAATAATACAATTTCAAATACAGCGATTACACAAAAATTATTGCGTCAAGCGATTACTGCATTTAAAGAAGCGCATCCAACCTTAGTCGATCAATATGACTTAGACCAAGATGGATACTTAGATGCAGTCTATATGATTTATTCTAATCCGATTAGCTCGGGCGCTAAAGAGCATGAGTTTATTGGTACTAACGAACTATACTGGGCTTATAGCAGTCATGATATTCGCTCGCCTTCACCAGCGCCAAAAGCAAACGCCTACGCTTGGACATCATACGATTTTCTTAATCTTAACTACACATGGTTTAATAACAAACCTGATGCGCACACTTTGATTCATGAGGTTGGTCACCTATTAGGTTTAAATGATTATTACAATACTAATCGTCCGGGATCAACCCCGCTTTATGGGCCAACTGGTGGTGCGGATATGATGGATTTTTCCCTTGGTGATCACACGGGTTTATCAAAGATGTTGCTGAACTGGGTTAAACCCTATTATGTTGAACAAGCAACAGAAATCACGATCAAACCATTTTCAACATCGGGCGAACTAGTCTTATTAGCACATAATTGGAATAACTCACCATTTGACGAATATCTTTTACTTGAATATTACGCGCCAATTGGGCTTAATCATTACGATGCAAGTTTATTAAGCAATTATCGTTTATTTGATCGTTACGGTCTTAAAGTCTACCACGTCGATGCTTCGCTTGTGATGCGTTCGGTGATGGTGGGTGAACAACGGGTGGAATATCCTGTATTAAATAATGATAATTCACCCACAAATAGCGATGTGCTAAATAATCAGCCAGTCCTTTATCGCTTGCTTGATAAACGCGGTTTAACACCTTTAATCGCGGGCAATACTTTTAGCAATGAGAGTTTATACACGCTAAACGATAATTTCGGCGTGGAAAATTACGAAAATTTTATGTTTAATGATGGTAATAAACTGCAATTAGGATTTAAAATCACAAAACAAACAAAAGTGAGCATTACTTTAGAATTTTATCCAATAACAGCATAATTATCGAAAATATGCGATTTTTTCGCTTGACAAAAATACAACTAATCCATATAATTCCTACTTGGACGCAGGCAATGCCGTTTTTTTAATGGGGTACTTGATACACCCGGCATTGTGTGCTTAGATTTCAAGCCTAAAAGAGAGGAGAACGCCTATGCCAACCATTAACCAATTGGTCCGCCAAGGTCGTCAAAAAGTCACCTACAAATCCAAATCACCCGCATTAGGTAAGCGTTGGAATTCCTTGCATAGCAAAGAAACCGACCAAAATTCTGCCCAAAAACGTGGTGTTTGCACCCGTGTTGGAACGATGACACCAAAGAAACCAAACTCCGCTTTACGGAAGTATGCTCGTGTTCGTTTAAGTAACGGATATGAAGTCACTGCCTATATCGGTGGAGAAGGACACAACTTACAAGAACACTCAACGGTGATGATTCGCGGTGGCCGGGTAAAAGACTTACCTGGTGTCCGTTATCATATCGTACGGGGCACACTTGATTGCGCGGGAGTTGAAGCCCGTCGTCAAGGTCGGTCCCTATATGGGACAAAACGTCCAAAAGCAAGCGAATAATTTTGCATTTATTTCCATTATTGAGGAAGGAGGAAATACAATATGCCACGTAAAGGAAGCGTTAGCAAACGCACAGTATTACCCGATCCAGTTTATAGTTCAAAACTGGTAACACGTTTAATTAATAAAATAATGTATGACGGAAAACGGGGGACTTCACAAACAATTCTTTATCATGCTTTTGCTCGGATTGAAGAAAAAACCGGCAAACCCGCTATGGATGTTTTTGCCACAGCACTTGATAATATTATGCCTGAAGTCGAACTAAAGGTCCGCCGCGTCGGTGGTTCAAACTATCAAGTACCAACCGAAGTGAGTTCCGATCGTAAAATTACCTTAGGTCTTCGTTGGCTCGTCAATTATTCGCGTTTACGCAATGAAAAGACGATGGAAGAAAAACTAGCTGGAGAAATTATTGATGCCGCCAATGGCACCGGTGCTTCAGTTAAAAAACGTGATGACACGCATAAAATGGCCGAAGCGAATAAAGCTTACGCCCATTATCGTTATTAATTAGAGGTTGTTGTATGGCAAAACGTGAATTTGATTTAGCTCATACCCGTAATATCGGGATTATGGCTCACATTGATGCAGGTAAAACAACCCTGACCGAACGGATTCTTTTCTATACCGGTAAAATCCATAAAGTTGGTGAAACCCATGAGGGTGGTGCCACAATGGACTGGATGGCGCAAGAACAAGAACGGGGTATTACAATTACCTCAGCGGCAACCACCGCTAACTGGAAAGGCAACCGTGTTAACATTATCGATACTCCTGGGCACGTTGACTTCACTGTTGAAGTTGAACGCTCATTACGAGTGCTTGATGGTGCTGTTACTGTCCTTGATTCTAAATCTGGTGTTGAACCACAAACCGAAACAGTTTGGCGGCAAGCCACAACCTATAAAGTTCCCCGTATTGTTTTTTCCAATAAGATGGATGCAATCGGTGCGGACTTTGAAATGAGCGTGGATTCTATCCAAGAACGGCTCGGTGCAAACGCGGCCGCAATTCAATATCCAATTGGTTCATCGACCGAATTTATTGGGATGATTGACTTAATCGAGATGAAAGCGTGGATCTATGATAATGATATGCGTGATAATCCTGAAGAAAGCCCAATCCCTGAAGAACTAAAAGAGAAAGCGATTTTATTTCGCGGAATCTTATTAGAAAAACTCGCTGCCTTTAATGACGATTTAATGATGAAAGTCTTGGAAGGTGAAGAACCAACTGTAGCTGAAATCAAAGAAGTCATTCGGAAAGCGGTGCTCACGGGATCATTTTTCCCGGTGCTGTGCGGATCAGCGTATAAAAACAAAGGCGTTCAATTATTATTAGACGCCGTCATTGATTATTTACCAAGCCCATTAGATATTCCCGCCCAAGAAGGCGAGCTTGAAGATGGGAAAGATTATCTTTGTAAAGCCGATGACAGTGAACCGCTTGCCGCGCTCGCATTTAAAATCGCGACCGACCCATTTATTGGACGGTTGGCCTATATTCGGATTTATTCTGGTGTACTTAAGGCTGGCTCATATGTTTATAACTCGACAAAAGGTGTAAAAGAACGCGTTGGCCGTCTTGTGCTGATGCACTCTAATCACCGGCAAGAAATTGATGAGTTACATGCTGGTGATATTGGTGCTGTTATTGGGTTTAAAAACACGACAACTGGCGATTCAATCAGTGAAGAAAGCAAAAAAATCATTTTAGAAAAAATGGTGTTCCCAGAACCCGTGATTGAACAAGCTGTTGAACCAAAAACAAAAGCCGATCAAGAAAAAATGACTGCTGGCTTAATGAAGTTAGCTGAAGAAGACCCAACGTTCAAAGTTAAAACAAACGAAGAAACCGGCCAAATGATTATCGCTGGTGTTGGTGAATTACATCTCGACATTCTTGTTGACCGTTTACGGCGGGAATTTGGTGTCAAAGTTGATGTTGGTCGTCCACAAGTTAACTACCGTGAAACAATTCGCCAAAGCGCGGAAGCCGAAGGCCGCTATGTTAAACAATCGGGTGGACGCGGTCAATATGGCCATGTTTGGGTGCGGTTTGAACCAAATCCAGGTAAGGGTTATGAATTCGTTGATAAAATTGTTGGTGGAACAGTTCCACGCGAATATATCAAACCAACAAATGAAGGCTTACAAGACTCTTTAAATCGGGGGATGATTGCTGGATATCCATTAATTGATATTAAAGCGACACTCTTCGATGGTTCTTATCACGATGTCGACTCTTCGGAATCGGCTTATCGGATTGCCGCTTCAATGGCGTTAAAAGAAGCAGCGAAAAAGTGTGACCCCGTAATTCTTGAACCAATCATGGAAGTTGATGTGACGGTTCCAGAACAATATTACGGAGATATATTGGGCGATCTTGCACGTAGACGCGGAGAAGTTGTTGGTGAAAATCAACGGGCAAACGCGAAAATCATTCGGGCAAACGTACCATTATCGGAAATGTTTGGCTATGTTACTGACCTTCGTTCAATGACACAAGGTCGTGGTAGCTACGTTATGCAATTCCATCACTATGGGGAAACTCCCCGCTATGTCCAAGACGAAATCATTAAAAATTCGGGCGGACAATCTAATCGTTAAGGCTCTTACAATATCTTGTTGATATTGCATTTGAGCAAACTTTGCTATAATATTATCGTTGCATGAAAGCAGCGATTCCGAAGGAGGAAATCAACATGGCAAAAGCAAAATTTGATAGAAGTAAAGTCCACGTTAATATCGGGACCATTGGTCACGTTGACCACGGCAAAACGACATTAACAGCGGCCATCACCAAAGTTCTTGCGACTGAGGGTGGTGCAACAGCCACGGCCTATGACCAAATCGACTCGGCACCGGAAGAAAAAGCACGCGGTATTACAATTAATACATCGCATATTGAATACCAAACCAAATCCCGGCACTATGCGCACGTCGACTGCCCAGGGCACGCTGACTACGTTAAAAACATGATTACTGGTGCGGCCCAAATGGATGGTGCAATTCTTGTCGTCGCCGCCACTGATGGCGTTATGCCACAAACCCGTGAACACGTCTTGTTAGCAAAACAAGTCGGCGTTCCATACATTATTGTTTATTTAAACAAAACCGACCTCGTTGACGATCCAGAACTCGTTGACATCGTCGAAATGGAAGTTCGTGACCTCTTAACCGAATACGGTTTCCCAGGTGATGATACTCCAGTGCTTCGTGGTTCCGCCCGTGATGCATTAGATGGCAAACCAGAAGGCGAAAAATCAATCCATGAATTAATGGCAGCAGTTGATGCCTATATTCCAAATCCAACCCGCTCTAATGACCTTCCATTCTTACTGCCAATCGAAGATGTTATGACCATTTCTGGTCGTGGCACCGTCGTTACTGGCCGTGTCGAACGCGGAATGATCAAAGTCGGTGACCAAGTTGAAATTGTTGGTATTAAACCAACCCAAACATCGGTTGTCACTGGTCTTGAAATGTTCCGGAAGATCCTTGATTTCGCGGAATCTGGCGATAACGTCGGCGTCCTCTTACGTGGCGTCAACCGTGATCAAGTTGAACGTGGTCAAGTCTTAGCCAAACCTGGTTCAGTTTTACCACACAGCAAATTCTCAGCGCAAGTTTACGTTTTAACCAAAGAAGAAGGTGGTCGTCATACCGCGTTCTTAAATGGTTACCGTCCACAATTCTTCTTCCGCACAACCGATATTACTGGTGTTGTTTCACTCAACGCTGGTACTGAAATGGTGATGCCTGGCGATACTGTTGAATTAGTCATCGAATTAATTCACCCAGTCGCAATCGAAAAGGGAACCAAGTTCTCGATTCGTGAAGGTGGCCGGACCGTTGGTGCTGGTACAATTACCGACATCATTAAATAATTCGCTATTATTGCTAAATCGACCCACTTTATGTGGGTCTTTTTTTATTGCAAATACAAGGTGAGCCTTTATAATGAAATATGCAAAATGTGTATTTATATTCATTTGAAAGAGAGTATTACTATGTTTAATAAAGAAAATGTTGCCAATCCGCGCGCAAAGGTCGCACCAATGGAAGCGCGTTCTACCACTAACGCTGCAATCGGACGTCGAACCGGCGCGGCATTAATTGATGCGGTCGCGTTTATTGCTGTCTTTTTTGGTTTAAACTTTGCTGTTATGACGCCGATTATGGATGCGACTGTCCAATTAAGTGCACGGATCGAGCAAACTAATGTCGATATGAAAAACTCATCACTTTATATCGCCAAGTATCTTAATGCAGATGGCGAAGAAATCGTATCTGGTTATAATTTGGATTTACAAATCGGTGACACCTATGTCGCTAGTGAACCTGAAGATGGATTTGACTACAAGGTTGATACTTTTGGCCTTTATTATCCGCAAAGTGCAAGTGATGATTACGTTTCCGCTTTATATCCGGAGATGGTATATCTTTTCTACACCAATTATCGTCTTAATCGGGCGTTAGAAACTGGTGTGAGTGAAGAAAGAGCAGCGGTTAATGCGGTTATCAAGGAAAATATTGGTGATACACCAGAAGCAGTTAACACGTGGTACAAAACCGAAGTACTCCGCGTTGATCAAGCAGATTCCTACTTTGTTAGTATTGTTGAGGAGGAAGAACCTTCACCAAAAATTAAACTTCCTTCAGCAAACACTAGCGAAACTGATTCGACGAGTAGTGAGATTGAAAGCACAAGTGTTTCTAGTGAGGATACAGCTAATACAATTGCGGATTTTGACTTTTTCCCCGCTGGTGTCGCGCTTGTTTCTGATCCTGCGAAAGTGCCAACTTATGATCAGTTAAGCGATTTCTACAAGCGGATTTATCAAGCGGCGGTTAGCGATCTCAATGCTGAACCAGATCATGCACGCACGATGCAACTACAAATTATCGCGGTTGTAATTCCGTTTTTACTCGCTAGCGCAATTGTATATCTTTTGTTCCCACTTATATTTAAACACGGAGCTTCACTTGGTAAGTTAGCTTTAAAACTCGGCGTTGTTAATACCTATGGCTTTAAAGCATTGTGGTGGCAACATGTCGCGCGTTTCTTCGGTTTATTTATTTTTGAATTGTTACTCACTCTACTACTTTACTTCATCGCTCCTTCAATGGCGTTATTACCAATATTTATCTCATTTACACTTGTGATGTTTGGTAAAAAGCACCGCGCAGTCCATGATTTTATTGCTGGAACAAAAGTAATTGATTTACGGACATCACTAATTTATCGTAGCGCAGCAGAAGAAGATGAATTCAACCCAGTTGTTTCTGAAGAAAACAGCAAACAAGAAGCGCATGAAGAGCAAGAAACTTTAAGTTATGCTGACCGGATATTACCGCCACCACCAGCACCAGTAACACCACCAGCGGAAGCAACAAGCGAAGAAATACTTGATGTTGCAGACGATGAACCAACAGATAAAGAATAATGGAAATTAGTAAGTCGATTAAATTAGCAACCCCAATTAAGCGCACGTTCGCCGGCGTAATCGATTTTTTTCTCATCGCATTTTTTGGCCTTGCGCTTTTTGCATTTGCCGGGATTCCCCTTATCAACAACGTGTTTGATGGTGGTACCCTTGTTTATGAAACAACACGGATTCAGACGGAATCATATTTGTTCATCAATGATGAGGGTGTTATTTCAGTTTACCCGTATTATGATCCTGATGACGAAGAGACACCGCTTGGCCTAGTTGAAAAAGCAATTTATCGCTATTACGTGGAAAGCACTCCCGCACTTGAAACTGGCGCTCATCTAGAAGACACCGATGCTTATTATGATGCGGTATTGCTACGAAAAATTGTTATTAATGATGTACTTGTGGATAATCCCGATTGCTTGTTTGATTTTGAAAATGGTCTTCCATTAAATCCATGGGACGTTCCCGTTAAAGCAACAACAACAGCAACTGAAAAGTATGAATTTTATCTTGATGCTTATCAAACAGCAATTGATGATCTTGAACAAAATCATGAACAATTCCGTACGATGAACAATGAATTAAGTCAAAGAATGGTATGGGGAATTATTAGTGGTTTAATTTTAAGTTTGCTAGTATTTCAAATTGCTCTACCGTTAATTATGAAAGATGGTGCAACAGCTGGTAAACGTTTACTGCAATTATCACCCGTGAATTCGCTAGGCTATACTGCATCCCGGGCGCAAATTTTACTTCGTAATATTAGCGTAATTTTCATTCATTATTTGCTTGTTTTTTTCGCAGTTCCATTTGTTTCATTAATGTTTCTTATTTTTCGTAAAGACCATCGCAACTTAGTTGATTTAGTGGCGGCAACGATGGTGGTTGACACAAAAGATTCAGTTGTATTTGCCTCAGCACAAGCTGAAGCAGCAGCTCAAGAAAAAATTTCTGAAATTCAAGCGCAAAACAAAATTTTACGCGAACAGTATGCTAAAGAAGAAATCGAAAGAAAGCAAAAATAAGGGCTTGAAATTAGCTGTGCAAAAAAGTGTATTTATCGCTCTTTACTTAACTTTTGCTTAATACCAACGCGATGTTTTTTCTGTTGGTTTCGTCAGGTTGCTATGATATTATATGTAGTAGTTATATTTATATGTTTTTAACGCCATTGGAGGAAATATAATGGAAGTTAGATTAGAAAACATCACTAAGGTCTTTCCCGCGCCAAAAATTAAAGGGAAAAAAGGACCAGATGTGTACGCCGTCGATAATATGACGGTTGAGATTCCCGACGGGAAACTTTTGGGTCTTTTAGGCCCCTCAGGCTGTGGAAAATCTACGACACTTTACATGATTGCTGGTTTACATAAACCAACATCGGGCCAAATTTGGTTTGGTAATCAAGATGTTACGAATGTACCACCAGAAAATCGTGGTATCGGTCTTGTTTTCCAAAACTATGCGCTCTATCCGCATTTATCTGTTCGGCAAAACATTCAGTTTCCACTGCACAACGTGCGGCCGAAATTAAGCAAAGAAGAAATGGAACTTATTGCTCAACAAATGGCGGATTTAGTCGACATTGGCGGTTTGCTTGATCGGAAACCAAAAGAATTATCTGGTGGTCAACAACAACGTGTGGCTATTGCGCGCGCACTTGCCAAGCGTCCCCAAGTCTTACTGCTCGATGAACCGTTATCAAACTTAGATGCCCGTTTACGTTTGCAAACACGGGAAGAAATTCGGCGTATTCAACGTCTTTCAGGTGTGACGACTGTCTTCGTTACACACGACCAAGAAGAAGCTATGTCAATTTCTGATGTCATCGTCGTTATGAATCGTGGAATTGTCCAACAAGTCGATGAACCACAAACCGTTTATGATGAGCCGCTTAATTTGTTTGTTGCGAAATTCTTAGGAAATCCGGCAATCAACATTTTCAATGGCGAATTAAAAGATGGCAATTTATTAATTGATAATCAAGTGTTCGACACCGGCTACCAAGCTAAGGGTGAATTTTCATTGCTTGATGAAGGTATCTTTGATTTGGCAGTTGAACAAGGCTTTACTCTTCCAAAAGAAGATTACGTTGCAATGCTTAAGGGCGAAGCTTTACGGCCTGTCGCTGGCGCAACACCAGATGCTGAAGGAGTTGTCCCAACAGAAGTTGTTCCATTCGAATTAACGCTGGAGAATATCTACGCGTTTGTTAAAGAAAATGGTTACAAGCTGAATAAAGAAGCATTTGAACTCAGCGTTCAAAGTTTAAAAGCCCAATTAGGTGTTAACCGGCCAATTAAAGTTGGTGTCCGGCCAGAAGCATTCTCATTTGCAAAAACAAATGAAGGTGAAGCTGTGCCAATTGATATTAACTTCATTGAACATATTGGTCGTGACATTTCTATCGTTGGCAACATTCATGATCAACCTAGTACAAAAGTGCGTGTTATTATTCCAAGCGAGATGCGGTCTAAAGTTAATGCGGATACAGTAAAACTTTATCCAAAACGCTTCTATGTCTTTGAAGAAAGCGGCCAACGGATTAAGTAGTGGGTGCAAAAATGGTAAATAAAATTAAAAAGGATGAGGAGCGCGTGGTCACGACAACTGAAGTCGTCGAATCAACCGTTGAAACGCCGCCACCAGGTGATACTGGGGTAACGTCTTCGGTTCACGAATTACAAGATCCGCAACAAACGCGCCTTTCTGAACAATCAACACTACAGACAAAAAGAAATCGGAATATTCCAATTTGGGCAAAAGCCTGGATTGCTTTAATTCCTGCTTTGATCTTCCTAGTTTTCTTCACATTTTATCCAATTATTAATACATTCCTCTATTCATTCATGGGGGCCAATGTTCATCATCCTGGTGGAACGACTACTTATGGCGCAATCTTTATTTCCGATAGTGCCGGTTCATTTGCGCTCGCGCAATTCTTTGCTTCATTAGCTAATTGGACTGAATATATTCGTGATCCAGCGGGATATATGGGGTTAACCGATCCCGTACAACCAATTTTTACGCTGCAGAACTACAAGATTGTTTTAACTGATGCACTCTTCTTGAATTCGCTACTCAACACGATGTTGTTGGTTGTTGTATCGGTGCCACTAACAATCATGGTTGCGTTATTAATCTCAGTATTTCTTAACTCAATCAAACCATTGCGGGGCTTCTTCCAAACAATCTTTTTCTTGCCGTACGTGACAAACGCAATCGCCTTAGGTATGGTGTTCAATGTCATGTTCTCCTACCACGATAATGGTCTCATGAATATGTTCCTTTCGTGGTTTGGCGTTGACCCGATGAACTGGCTAAATTTACGTATCGATTTAACCGGTGGTGATTATATTCCAGCGGCAACGCGTTTAGCGATGTTTGTCGCCATTACGATTTATACCGTTTGGACTGGTCTTGCCTTCAAAATCCTCGTCTTTATGAGTGGTTTGGCCAGCATTGATAAACAATATTATGATGCCGCGCGTATTGATGGTAGCAGCCGATTTACAATTTTCCGTAAAATTACTGTTCCGTTACTCAGCCCACAAATTTTCTACATTACGATCACCTCATTTATTGGGGCGTTTAAGTCATATACTGGCGTCATCGCACTATTCGCTGACAACACTAAAAACAATGGTGCTGGTAGCTTTGGTGGTTCTGATGGCACAGAATGGATTACTGTTGTTGGTTATATTTATCGTGAAATGGGCCGTGGCGCTGAGCTTCCGTCAGTGGCGAGTGCCGGCTCTGTTGTCTTATTAATCGTGATTCTGCTTATTACACTTGTGCAAATGCAAGTTAGTAAAAAGCGGGTCCACTATTAGGAAGGAGGAAAATATATGGCAAATCATGAACAATATTTTGCAAGCGAAAGCGATCGTCGCCGCTGGTTAGCGGGATTTATCGTTTCGCGCGTCTTTATTTATGGATTCTTAACCGCCTTCGCCTTATTCATCCTACTTCCATTCTGGTTTATGATTGTTACTTCATTAAAACATGCTGGTGACTATCAAAACGAACAAGCCCAAGGAATTTTGAACTTATTTCCAACCACTTTGACCTTTAAGAATTTTGGTACAATCTTTGGTGCCCAATGGGGTTATTCTCCGAGTATCCCGGCTGACCGCGAAATCGCCGAACTCGGTTTAGGGACATCTGGCGAAAACTTCGTTATTTACTTCACGAATACAATTATTGTCGCCGTTACTTCGACCGTATTTATGATTATTACGACGGTTCTTGCCTCGTTTGCTTTTGCTCGTTTGGAATTCAAAGGCAAAAACCTTCTTTTCACCTTATTATTAGCCACAATGATGGTGCCAGGCGAAATGATGATTATTACAAACTTTCAAACAGCTAACTCGTTAAATTGGACGAATACATACGCGGCGTTAATCTTTGTCCATGGTATTTCGATTTTCTATATCTTCTATTTACGGCAAACGTTCCAACAAATTCCAAACGAACTTTATCTAGCGGCAAAGGTCGATGGTTATGGTGAATTTGGTTATTTATTAAAAGTTATGATTCCTATTGCGATGCCGACAATTGTCACAATCACGATTCTTAACGTCATGGGTTCTTGGAACGCATATATTTGGCCGAACTTAATTGCAACCGCTGATAACCCAATTTTTGGCAACTCGATGAAACTCGTGTCCAATGGGTTAATGAGTATGTTCTCGAACACATTTAGATCATACGATACATTACGGATTGCTGGTTCAATGGTCGTTACAGCGCCATTACTCGTCGTCTTTATTTTCTTCCGTAAGTACATTATGCGTGGCGTATCGCGTAGTGGTATTAAAGGTTAATTCAATTAGCACGAGGCTAATGAATATACAAAGAAAGGAGTTTTTCTTAAATGAAGAACAAAAAACTAGCAACGCTAGGTCTATCGGTTCTCGTAAGTACAGTTGCTCTTGCTGGCTGTAGCAATCGAACCAAAGTATCATTTTGGACCGGGTTTGGTGCCGGTGTTTCAGAAGTATTGGATGTTTTAATTGCTGAATACGAAGAAACCAATACAGGAATTGACATCGTGCACGAATCCAAAGGTGGCTATGATGGTTTGCAAAAAGCAATTTCACTTTCAGCATCGACCGGTAACTATCCTCATGTTGCCGTTGGTTATCCAGACCATATGGCGGGCTATATTGTGTCCAGTATTCTTAAACCCTTAGACACATTTATTGCGCAAGAAGAAGAAGGTTTCTTAGATGATTTCTTACCAGACTATTTGAAAGAAAATCAAGAATTAGCTTATAAGCGCAACACGGATGGTTCGTTTAATTACGATGATCCTTATACAATGGGATTACCATTCAATAAATCGACCGAAATCGTTGTTGCCAACCAAACAATGATGGATTATTTTGCCCACGTGGATGAAACGATTGTCATCCCAACAACATGGGAAGAATTAGAAGTTATTGGTGCAAAAATGATTGAACATTTTACGACGAATGATCTCGCCGGTAAAATCATTAAAACCGACTATTCCGTTTTTGATCCTGATGGCGAAGCATATGAAGGTGATGATGTTTTATTAGACCTTACTAATGTCAAGCCAGGTGAATTCCGTCCATTCTCATGGGATTCCACCGCGAATATGTTCATTACGCTTGTCCGTCAATGGGGCGCTGAATATTCACAGATGGGTGCCGATATTCGGACTGGTAAGTATTTATTCAACAACGAAACAAATCAACCATTAGTGATTGAGATGTTAGCTTTCATGAAGAAGCTTTACGATAGTGGTGTGATGGGCATCCCAGCAACATGGGGGGAATCCTCATATTCATCAAATCCGTTTAATGCGAACAAAATTGCGATGACGGTTTCTTCCAGCGCGGGCGTAAAATACAACGTCCCAACGGGAAATAAATTCCAAATTTCAATTAATCCATTACTTTATCGTGTTGATGAAGCCGAAGTTAATCATAAGACCGTCATTTCTCAAGGTACCAATTTAATGATGTTTGAAAAGGGTGATGATGAAATACAACAAGAAGTGTGGAAGTTCATCAAATACCTTACGACCGAAGTAAATGATCGTTTCTCGATTGGTGCAGCGTATTATCCGGTTACTTATACGATGGCCGATAGCGATACATATCAAACATTCCTCAATCAAGATACAACTAATTTGGTCCCAAGTGATGTTGCAGTTATTGACGCCGCAAATGTCAATGCTAGCACTTATACTAATGATGAAGAAGGTTGGTCAAAATTTGTTGATCCAGCATTCGTCGGTTCATCAGAAATTCGCTTTGAAGTCGGTAACATTATGGGCATCTTATTTGCCGGTGAAGGATCTGATCTTGGAAGTAGTCCAACTGATGCAGATCGTGAAGAATGGGCGGAAGATGTCTTGACTGCCGTCGTTGCTAACTTGAAAGATTACGCTTAATTAGAAAAGAAAAAAGGAGCAAAAAATGAAAAAAATTACGACAATGCTGCTTTCATTCCTTGCTGTCGGCGCCCTCGCTGGCTGCGGAACTGAAGAGCGTGATCCGGTTGCGGATCAACAAACAGTTGATACTGTGCTTACATTAGCAATTGCCAGTCTTAATGGAACTCAACCATTGACGCCAGATGGTGAGGCAGTAAAGCTATACGCTGATGATGGTAAAACAATTACAATTGCCAATTCATGGGTTCGTGATGGCGAAACGGTAGCGATTTCATGGGCAACCAATAGCGCAACCGCCTTTACATTCGAAGATATTGATGAGAACTCACAACGGGCGATTCCGGTTTATCCAGCGTTTGGCGAAGCTGCAAAAGGTGTTTCGTTAACTGCAACGGCCACACTTGGTGAAGCATCAGGCACGGCAACTTTCGTTTTCTATCTCTATCCACCGGCTGAAGTTTTTACCCGCTCTGATTTGGCAACAATTCGGACAGATAAAAAAGCTGGTGATCGAATTTGGGTTGAAGGATTCGTTTATGCCTTAATGGAAAACGACTGGAACATGGTCTTTATTGCTGATGGTCAATTTGGTATTGCTTTATATCACTTGGATCTCAGCGGACATCAAACAGTTAATGATACAATTAATGGCGGCAAACGCGCATTAGAAGTTGGTGACTACGTCAAGGCAATTGGTAAGTACTCACCATACAATGGTCTAGCCGAAGTTGGTTTACTTGAAACTGTTGAAATTATCGCGGTTCCTGATTATGCAACAGAACCATCGACAAAACTCTTAACAGAAACTGACTTTTTATCAGCAACTGGTCTTCTTGGCCGTGATGCAGCGAAAGTCAAGGTTGAAGGTCTTGTGTTTAACGGAAAATATCTTGATAAAGACGGCTTAGTCGTTGAAGGTCTTGATACCACCGGTGCTGCTCACCGTGATGTCGTATTTATGCTCGGTGAAACCGAAGTGAAATTAAATATTTCTTATCACGTCGGTAGTGCAAAACAAATCGCCTTACAATCATTCCTCAATGGTCTAACTGCCGGTCAAACTGTAACATTCGAAGGCCCACTTGGCTGGTATAACACGCCAAACTTAGCCTATACGGATATTTCACAATTAACTGCAGTTAGCGCTTAATTTCCTAATTTCAAATAAAGGCGATGAGTATCACACTTATCGCCTTTTCTTATTATTGTTTTTCCTTGATATATCAGGGTTGATATTATAAAATAATCAAGCAACATGGACCGTTAGCTCAGTTGGTAGAGCAGCTGACTCTTAATCAGCGGGTCGCGGGTTCGAGTCCCTCACGGTTCACCATTTGTATTTAACTAACTCCCAAGCGGGAGTTTTTCTTTTCTATAAGAGTGGACTGATCACATTTTGTCTTTTATTTTTGCCTTTTTATATGTTAGGATAATTTTGAAATATCGATTGAGGAGTAAAATATATGAAAGTAAATCGAGCAAAAGTCGGCGGCATTATTTTAATGTTTTCCTTTTATCTACTCGCTTATGGCGTTGGATTTCTAGTCACTTATCTCACATTGAGAAGTGCTCCGCTAATTATTCAATTACTAATATTTGATGTTGTCGCGACACTTGTGATCTGGCTCGCATCATTGTTTCTTAAAAATTCAAGTGTTTATGATCCTTATTGGTCTGTGACACCAATGATTTTCATCATTTATTTAATTGTAATCAACTTTCCAACATTGAATATTTACCATTATATTTTAGCTGCTGCTTTTCTTTCTTGGTCGTTAAGATTAACTGTTAATTGGATGACGACATTTGAAGATCGGCATTGGGAAGATTGGCGTTATCAAATGTTCCGTAATAATAACACAGCTTGGATGTGGCATATTATTAATTTCTTTGGAATCCAAATGATGCCCACGCTTCTAGTGTTTGGCGCATTTATTCCATTTATTTTTATCTTCCAGACAACGGCAACTGCCTGGACATTAATTGCTAGCGCGATTATTTTTAGTGGCTTCTTATTGCAGTTATTTTCTGATTTTCACATTCATAAATTTTTAAGAGAAACCAAAGAGAAAAAAGTGTGTGAAGTTGGTTTATGGAACTATTCCCGCCACCCAAATTATCTCGGTGAATTACTTATTTGGATTGGCGCATTTGTCGGTTTGATGCTTCTTGACACGACTTTCTATTATCTTGGAATTGGTATGGTATTAATGATTTTATTATTTGAATTCATCTCGATACCAATGATGGAAAAGCGCCAACTTAAGCGGCGTGAAGACTATGCAGTTTATCGAAAAACAACGTCGCGCCTTATTCCCCTGCCAAAGCGCGAATGCAAAAACGAAGAAGCGGTCGAAGCAACGGCTGAATAATTTAGGTAAGACGCCAAATTGGCGTCTTTTTAATTATTTAGCTTTTGTTGCTATAATAATAAATAGATGAGGAGTGAATATGGCAAAAATGAACATTACGACCGCGCGCCGCTATTTGCAAGTTTTAAAGGCATCGCACGCAAAGTATGAAACACGTGATTCTCTCGCTAAGCAAATTGGTATTTATCCAGAAGTAATTGCCGATCAATTATCAGAGTTTGATCCACTAATTAATTTAGACTACCGCTATAATTTACTTGACCTAATTCCGCTGATTGCAATTTATGTTGAAGAACTTGAATCGCAACGCAAGAAAAAAGCAAATCCGAGAATCGTAAAAAAAGATGTGGCGGGTTATGAATCAATTGGTGATTTTATCGAACAAAAAATGACGATTGGCGGTTCAGGACTAATCGATAAAAATGCGCATTTAACTGAAAAAGATTTACGAATACTTAAACGTTTAGTGAGCGAAGAACAAAAGAAACGCAAATAAAAGTTGGTTTATGCGCTTAATCTTTCGCTAATTATCTAAAAAAAACGAATTAAAATGCATATTTTACGCCGAAAAGATTAAGATTTTAATCCAGCTAACTTAATCTTTGTTTTTGGTTGAACAGGCCTATAATTTTTCTAATTATTAATGTATAATGTAAGACGAAAAATGCGCATGGAGGATTTATCAATGACAGCAGTCAAAAAACATTTTCTATCAGTTGATGGTAATACCGCAGCAGCCCTCGCAAGTTATAACTTTTCCGAGATTGCCGCGATTTATCCAATTACCCCATCCTCTCCGATGGCGGAAAACGTCGACATTTATGCCGCTCAAGGCAAATTGAATTATTACGGAAGCAAAGTAAAGGTTGTTGAATTGCAATCTGAAGCTGGTGCAGCTGGCGCCGTTCATGGTGCTTTACAAGGCGGCTCACTTGCCGTTACTTATACCGCTTCACAAGGCTTACTTTTAATGCTCCCAAACCTTTATAAATGGGTTGGTGAATTTTTACCGGCGGTTTTACATGTTGCCGCACGTTCAATCGCGACAAGGGCGCTTTCAATTTTTGGTGATCACCAAGATATTTATGCGGTCCGGCAAACTGGCGCGACAATGATTTCGTCACATTCAGTACAAGAAGTCGCCGATTTAGCCCCACTTGCTCATTTGGTGGCGATTGAATCTTCGATTCCGGTCTTGCATTTCTTTGATGGTTTCCGGACAAGTCACGAAATTCAAAACATTGAATTTGTTGATGATGAAGAATGGAAAAAATTAATTCCATTGGATAAACTTGAAGAATTCCGTTCGCGGGCTTTAAATCCCCATGGTCACGCTGTCACACGTGGCGGCGCCGAAAATGATGATATTTATTTCCAAGGTCGCGAAGCAGCGAATACAAAGAATGCGGCTGTTGTGTCCATTGTCGAAAAATACTTTGCTAAAGTAAGTGCTTTAACTGGTCGGAAATATGCTCCGTTTGTTTATGTTGGTGATCCCGATGCCGAACGTGTAATCATTGCGATGGGTTCTGTCACCGAGGCAACAACAGAGGTTGTTGAAGATTTAAATAAGAAAGGCGAAAAAGTTGGCTTAGTTAAAGTTCATTTATATCGCCCATTCTCTGCTAAGCATTTAGTTGATGTTTTACCTGCAACTGTCAAGAAAATCGCTGTTTTAGATCGGACTAAGGAAATTGGTGCGACCGGCGAACCGCTTTATGTTGATGTTGTGAGTGCATTAGCACAATTAAATCGCAAGGTTGATGTGCTTGTTGGCGGTCGTTATGGTTTAAGCAGCCGTGACACACAACCAAAACATATCAAGAGCGTTTATGACTTCTTAAATAACAAGCCATGGAATTCCTTCACGATTAGTATTAACGATGATGTAACGCATCTATCAATTCCGGTTGACGAAGATTATCGGATTAAACACGATTACCGGGCTTGCTTATTCTATGGTCTTGGTAGTGATGGTACGGTCGGTGCAAACAAATCATCAATTAAGATTATCGGTGACGCAACCGGACAATATGCACAGGCATATTTTGCTTATGACTCCCGGAAAGCTGGTGGCGCTACACGTTCACACTTACGCTTTGGTCCGACACCAATCCATTCCACTTATTATATCGAACAAGCAGACTTTATTTCTTGCTCGTTAGATTCTTATCTCGTCAAATACGATATGATTCGCAATCTTACGGATGGTGGTACTTTCTTACTTAATACTGATATGAGTGACGAAGATCTCATCGCCATCTTACCAAATCGTTTAAAAGCTGGTTTAGCAAAGAAAAACGCTAAATTCTATGTGATCGACGCGAATAAAATCGCCCAAGAAATTGGTATGGGCCGCCACACTAATACGATTTTACAATCATCTTTCTTTAAGCTAAATCCAGACATTATGCCTTACGAACAGGCGCTCGATTGGATGAAGAAACTAGCAAAAAAAACCTACGGACGTAAAGGCGAAGAAGTTGTAAAACTCAATTACTTGGCCATTGATAAAGGTGCTGAAGGTTTACGTGAAGTTGCGGTTGATGCTGATTGGGCGAAACTTGATCCAAAACGCAAAGCTAAATTATCAGGCGATGACTATTTTGATACTTTTGTCACTCCAATTGAAGAGCTTGAAGGTTATGACATTCCGGTTAGTCGTTTCCTTGAAGATGAATTACTTGATGGAACAATGCAAAACAACGTCACATTTAAACAAAAACGTAAAATTGCCGCAACCGTTCCACACTGGACCAAAGAAAATTGTATTCAATGTAATACTTGTTCGTTTGTTTGTCCCCACGCCACTATTCGTCCGTTCCTCATCAATGAAGAAGAGATGAAGGGAATGCCCGATATCGCTAAGGACGATGTGCTTGATGCGGTTGGCCCCAATATGCAAGGTCTTAAATTCCGTATTACTGTTTCGACTGCAAACTGTGTTGGTTGTGGCTTATGTGCTGTTACTTGCCCAGGTAAAGGCGGTAAGAAAGCATTGGAAATGGTTGAAGCGAAAAATGAGTTTGTTTATGAAGAAGCGGCCGATTATCTTTATAATCACGTGACTTATAAATCTGATAAATTCCCACTTTCTGGACCCAAAGGAATTGGTTTCTTGAAACCTTATCACGAAATTAGTGGTTCCTGCGCCGGTTGTGGTGAAACTCCATACTATCGTTTAGCGAGCCAACTCTATGGTCGTGATATGCTTGTTGCTAATGCAACTGGCTGTTCATCGATTTACTGTGGCTCAACACCAGGAACACCTTTTGTCAAAGATGAAAACGGCGAAGGTATTGCTTGGGCGAACTCCTTATTTGAAGATAATGCTGAATACGGATTTGGTATGCGGATGGCGACCGATCATAAAATTGAACAAATCAGCAAAATCCTCCTTGCAAATAAAGCTGATGTTGAACCAGAACTTGCAACATTAATCGATCAATATATTGCTAATCTCAAGAATCGTCTTGAAGCCCGCAAAATTATTCCAGAATTGATTGCAGCATTGGAAAACAGTAAAAACGAACAGATCAAAAAAGCGCTTGAGTTTAAAGCAGATTTCCTCGATAAGTCAGTTTGGATTATCGGTGGTGATGGTTGGGCTTATGATATTGGCTTTGGCGGTCTTGACCATGTCTTAGCAAGTGGCGCGGATGTTAACGTACTTGTACTAGATACCGAAGTCTATTCAAATACTGGTGGTCAAATGTCAAAAGCGACACAAACCGGCGCGATTGCGAAATTCGCTTCCTCAGGTAAAACTGGGGCCAAGAAAAATCTCGCATTGATGGCCATGGCTTATGGTAATGCTTATGTGGCACAAGTGGCCATCGGCGCAAATCCAATGAAAACCGTTCAAGCTTTCAAAGAAGCAGAATCGTTTAATGGACCTTCAATTATTATTGCTTACTCACCTTGTACCGAACACGGTATTAAAGGTGGCTTAGCAAATCATGTCACTGTCGAAAAGAAAGCTGTTGAATGTGGTTACTGGCCAATCTTCCGTTATGATCCACGGCTAGAAGAACAAGGTAAACCAGCTTTAACGCTTGATAGCAAAGAACCAGATTATTCCTTGTTCCGTGAATTTGTGATGGGCGAAACCCGCTTCTCACAATTACCAAAGATTAATCCTGAACACGCTGAAGAACTTCTTCAACGCTCTGAACTAGAAGCAAAGAAACGCTACGAACGCGTTAAACGTTTCTTATAATCGATTCGCTTAATCGAATAAAGCCACTGAATAGAATCAGTGGCTTTTTGCTTCGTTATTTAAAAATGCGGGCTTTTTGCTAGAAAAAAAGACAACCAAATTGATTGCCTTTTTCATTTTCCTGGTCGGAACGATGAGATTTGAACTCACGACCCCTACCACCCCAAGGTAGTGCGCTACCAAGCTGCGCTACGTCCCGATTGGCATATTTAATTATACCGATATTAATGCATTCTTCAAGCAGGAACGCATGTTGTTGATATTTAGTTTTATCAAGAAATAATTTGTTTAAAACCCCCGAATGCGACCATAAATAAGTTATAATTATAGTTTGAGGTAAGATTATGGAAAATCGTCAAATTGTCATCAAAGGAGCGCGAGATAATAATTTAAAAAATATAAATCTTGCAATCCCCAAAAATCAATTAGTTGTTTTTACGGGTGTGAGCGGGTCGGGCAAATCGACTTTAGCGTTTGAAACAATTTATAATGAAGGTCAACGTCGCTATGTTGAAAGCCTTTCGTCCTACGCCCGACAATTTTTAGGCAATGTTGATAAGCCCGATGTTGATTCGATTGAAGGACTTTCTCCGGCAATTGCGATTGATCAAAAAACAACCTCAAATAATCCACGTTCAACTGTTGGAACAGTAACGGAAATCTATGATTATTTTCGACTTTTATATGCGCGGATTGGTGTCCCATATTGTCCGATTCATCATGAACCAATTATTGCTTTTTCCGCTTCCCAACTTACCGATTTGATTATCGAACACCCAGAAAGAACACGTGTGCAAATTCTTGCTCCAGTTGTTAAAAACGAAAAAGGGACACACAAAGATACGCTCGATAAAATTCGCGGACAAGGCTTTGAACGATTAAGAATTGATAAACAGCAAATTCGTTTATCAGAACAACCCGATTTAACACTTGATAAAAACCATCGACACGATATTGATATTATTATCGACCGTATAGCGATTAAAGATGGTGTGCGCAGTCGTTTATTTGATGCAATTACACTCGCATTGGACTGGGGACATGGACATTTAACCGTACTAGTTAATGACGAAGAAAAGCTTTACTCTTCCCATCATACATGCAAATATTGTGGCTTCTCAGTGCCCAAACTCGAACCGCGTTTGTTTTCATTTAATGCACCACTTGGCTATTGTCCCGATTGTAATGGATTAGGCATTAAACAAGAAGCCGATCCAGAACTATTGATTCCGAATCCAAACCTATCATTAATTCAAGGCGCGATTGAATACTATAAAAACACTGTCGGTACATTGAACTTAGAGTGGCAAGAATTTGCCTATCTTTGTGATCAATATAGCATCCCGTTAGACACTCCCTATCGCAAACTTACGGATGAGCAGAAGAAGATTATCATGAATGGTTCGCCGAAAGATCATGTCTACGCTTTAAAATCATCAAGTGGAAACATTAATCATCGGCGGGGTCATATTGAAGGTGTCAAAGAAAAAATAGAAAGACTATATCGCGAAACAACTTCTGATTTTATGCGTGAATACTACCGTAAATTTTTAATTGATCGCGTTTGTACAACTTGTGGAGGAGCGCGACTCAATCCCCAAGCACTCGCCGTGTTAATCGAGGATAAAAACATTTTCCAAGTCACACAACTATCAGTACGCGATAGTTTTGAGTTTTTTCGTGCTTTACCGCAAAAACTTACACCAATGCAAAATGAAATTGCCCGACTGATATTAGCAGAAATCGTTAATCGACTCCAATTTCTTAATAATGTTGGTCTTGGTTATCTTACGCTCGATCGGATGGCTGCCACTTTGTCTGGTGGGGAAGCGCAACGGATTCGTTTAGCGACGCAAGTCGGCTCGCGTTTAAGTGGAGTTTTATACGTGCTTGATGAACCGAGTATCGGTCTTCATCAACGTGATAACGAGCGCTTAATAGCAACCTTAAAACAGATGGTTGATTTAGGTAATACACTTATTGTTGTCGAGCATGATGAAGAAATGATGCGCGCTGCCGATCATTTAGTCGACATCGGTCCTGGTGCCGGCATTCATGGCGGCGAAGTTGTCGCACAAGGAACAGTTAAAGATTTGCAAAATTGTCCACTTTCTTTGACCGGACAATACTTATCGGGCGCAAAGTTTATTCCCTTACCACCGAAAAGACTTAAAGGTAATGGCAAAGTAATTACAATTACCGGTGCAAAAGTTAATAATTTAAAAAATGTCACAGTCCAGATTCCTTTAGGAACATTCACTGTTGTAACGGGTGTATCTGGTTCGGGGAAATCATCATTAGTTAATGAAACGCTCTATCAAGGAATCGAAAAAGAAGTATTTAATAAAAAGATTGTCAGCGGAGCTTACGAGAGTATCACGGGGTTAGAGAATATTGATAAGGTTGTCAACATTTCACAAGATCCAATTGGCCGAACACCACGAAGCAACCCAGCGACATATACGAAAGTATTTGATGAGATTCGTGATCTTTTTGCTTCAACTGTCGAAGCAAAGGCCCGCGGTTTTAAGAAAAGTGTTTTCTCATTTAATATTCCCGGTGGACGTTGTGAAGCCTGTCAAGGCGCTGGTGTTCAACGGATTCCGATGAATTTTTTACCGGATGTGTATGTTAAATGCGACGTATGTGGTGGCAAAAGATACCATGAAGAAACTTTGCAAGTCACCTACAAAGGTAAAAACATCTATGATGTGTTGGAAATGCGAATCGAAGACGCTCTTCATTTCTTCGAAAATCGCGCTAATGTCTATCGTAGAATCAAGACATTAGTGGATGTTGGTCTTGGTTATTTAAAACTTGGCCATCCGGCAACCGATTTATCGGGTGGCGAAGCGCAACGGGTTAAACTAGCAAACGAATTACAAAAACGGCCAACCGGCAAAACCTTGTATATTCTTGATGAACCAACAACAGGGCTTCATACAGATGATATTTCACGACTGCTCGAAGTGTTACAGTCGTTAGTTCGTCATGGTGACACAGTTTTGGTTATTGAACATAATCTTGATGTGATTAAAGTCGCCGATTACATTATCGATATTGGCCCTGAAGGTGGGGATGCTGGTGGCGAAATTGTTGCGATTGGAACACCAGAACAAGTTATGAAAAACCCACGCTCATATACCGGTAAATACCTAGGACTAGAAATTGACAAAACACTTCGCTATATGGGTAAAAGCGCCTAGTTTGTTTATTGGTTAAAATCATGATAATCTTAAACGGAATTAAAGAGGAATAAATATGACTGGACTAATCTTAATTTGGCTTGGCGCTATTATTGGTGTGATTGCAATCGCACTAGCCGCCTATGGTTTAATGCCATACCTTAGCGAAGAAGGCAATGTATGTGCTATTCGTCGTTATCCAACAATTATGCTGCCGATTGGCACCATTTCTAGTGGTGTTGGTTTAGCGTTGCTGATTCTTGGTATCATTATCAAACAACAAATCGCTTTATCGACTGGCGCAGTTTATTTAGCGCTCGCAGGCGCACTGCTTTTTTTGCCTGCTTTGAGCGGATTAGTGTTTGCAACTATTATTCATTTGAAAAAGAAAAATATGTATTTATCGAAAACCGACCGCTATGTATGGTGGTTTGTTATTGGTTTTGGCATATTATCGCTAATTAGTGGTTTCATGTTGCTTGATGGCCTCACTTATCTTGATATTCTTAAATTTCCATTAATTTCTGGGATAAAAATTGGTGAATCATTTCAAATTCGCTTTTATGCATTATTTATCTTATCGGGTGCAATCTTTGTTTATTTTCTTTGTGATGCCTACGTATTCCGTAAATATGGGAAGCATGGTATTTTAGAGAATTTATTTTACGTTGCTTTTCCAGCAGGTATTGTTGGTGCTCGTATATGGTACGTAATTGGAAACTGGAAAGTGGATGGTTTTAATGAAAATCCATGGAAAGCCTTTGAGATGTGGAATGGTGGATTGGCCATTATGGGTGGCGCTGTGTTTGGCGCTTTAGCAGGTATTATTTTCATCTTTCTGCGTCGCAAATATTTAAATTTAAGATGGACAGCTGATCTTGTTGTTCCAACTATCTTGATTGCCCAAGCGATTGGTCGTTGGGGTAATTTCTTTAACCAAGAAGTCTATGGGGCAATTGCTGATGTTAATAACTGGATGTTTTTACCAGCGACCATTCGTGAACAAATGATCATTGGTGGCGATTTCCGTGTACCATTATTCTTGATTGAGTCAATTGTCAATCTCACTGGTTATTTTGTTATTCGTTATGTTGTTGGTCGTGCATTAGCAAAATGGACAATCATCGGCGATCAAGCAGCGAGTTACATGATTTGGTATGGTCTCACCCGTTTTATTATGGAACCATTGCGCAATCCGCTTTACAACATGGGAGCTGGTGGAGACTGGTCATGGATTTGGAGTATCATCTTTATTGCGCTTGGTATTCTTTTAATTGGCGCTAATCACATATATAACCACTACCGAAAACCAATTTTTTATCCAATGCCACAAGAAGGGGTTATACTTACAAAAAAAATGCTAGAAGAAAAATCTCTGATTTCGGATAGCGGTAATAATAACGCCGAAGGACAAAAATAATTGGTAATAAGATGAAATATCAAACTTTGATTTTTGACATGGATGGCACACTCATTGATACTGATTTAATGATTGTTCTCACCTATGTAGAATTGTTTCGCCTCTACCGTCCAGAATATAAGCCGACCGTCAAACAGATGGTACATTTTTCTGGGCCACCTTTACAAAAGACAATACGTGAAAGCTTTCCACAAGCAGATCAAGAATTGATGATTAAAGAGTACAAACGCATATCGCGCAAATTTTATCATGATTATGCAGTTGGTTTTCCAAATGAAAAAGAAGTTTTATTTGCTTTAAAAAATGCTGGATTCAAACTTGCGATTATCACATCGAAAATGCGCCAGGATACATTCATGTGTTTGGATTTGCTAGAATTGGAACACGATATGTTTGATTTCGTTATTGGTAGTGATGACGTTGAAAACACTAAACCGCATCCAGAAGCCATGAGAAAAGCATTATCAAGCTTAAATTGTAAGAAAGAAGATGTGCTTTATATTGGTGATAACGCTGTTGATGTTGAGTTTGCGCAATCAGCAGGAGTTGATTCAATGCTTGTAACATGGAATATTCGTCAGTTACCAAATAATCTAAAAGCGACATACCGTGTTAATAGTTTTCAAGAATTATTAGAGGTACTTAACCATGGAACGTAAAACAAAAGTTGTGATTATCGGAAGCGGTCCGGCCGGGATTACCGCGGCGATTTATTTAAAACGCGCGTTAATTGATTTCATTTTGCTCGATAAGTATACCCCGGGCGGAAAAGTCAATTTGACTGGCGAAATTGAAAATTATCCGGGCTTTAGTAAAGTAACTGGTCCGGATTTGGCTTTTAAATTTTTTGAACAATTACAAGCGATGGATATTCCAATTGATTATGGCGATATTCGCACTGTTGAATATTTGAATCCAGGATTTAAAGTTGTTAGTGACGAAGAAACAATTTATGCCGACTATGTTATCGCAGCAAGCGGGACAAAAGAACGGCTTTTAAATGTGCCAGGTGAAGAGCGATTAACCGGTCATGGCGTTAGCTATTGTGCGGTCTGCGATGGCAATTTATTTAAAGGTCAAGTTGTTGCTGTTGTTGGAGGGGGTAACTCCGCCTTACAAGAAGCTTTGTACTTATCGACATTAACGAAGAAAGTATACGTGATTCATCGTCGACAAGGCTTTAGAGCAGAAAACCGCTTGGTTGAACGCGCTCGGAAAACACCAAATATTGAGTTTATTCTTGATGCAATTCCGACAGAAATTGTTGGTGATTTGCAAGTCGAAGGAATCACAATTGAAAACAAGTTTACGAATGTGCAATCAACATTAGCTGTTAATGGGATATTTCCGTTTATTGGCATGAATCCAAACACAGGTTTTCTTAAACATTTTCCAATTTTAAATGAGCAAGGATTTCTTCTTGTCCATGAAAATATGATGACGGATATCGATGGTCTTTATGGCGCTGGAGATATCAATCACAAAGAGTTACGACAAATTGTAACAGCCACCAATGATGGCGCGATTGCGGCGATTGATATATCGCACCGCGTTCAATAATTATGCGGGATCGAACATCCCGCTTTTTTATTGGTCGAAGACTTTTTTTCATGTTAACATAAGAGTGTATTTATTAAGTAAGGTAAGTGAAAATGAAAAATTTAATCATCTTGTCAGGTATTAGCGGCGCTGGTCGCTCAACAGCAGCGATAACGTTTGAAGAACTTGGTTATAATGTAATGGAAAATCTTCCGAAAGAACTTGTCGGAGCACTTTTATCATTAATTGCTAAAAACAAAGAAGGAGTCTATCAAAAATCGGTTTTAGTTGCCAATATCGTCGAAGTTGAGATGATTCTAAAATACACAGCTGATCACCCAGAAATTAAACCACAACTTATATTACTCACTTCCGAACAAAGCGAGATTCTCAATCGTTATAAATTGACTAGACACGTCCACCCATTGCAGGTTAGTGGTAAAACACTGGAAGAAGCCCTTCAAATTGAACGAACGATTGAAACTAAAATTCGTGATAAAGCGCATTTATTTATCGACACAACTGGAAAAACTGTCTCGGATTTGCGGCGAATTCTCCTTTCCTCATTTCGCCACCATCGCGGCAAAAATTATACAACAATAAATTTTGTTTCATTTGGTTTTAAACACGGAATTCCGCTTGATGCCGACTTGGTTTTCGATACGCGAACAATCCCAAACCCCTATTACGTTCATTCGCTAGCAGATAAGACAGGGCGTTCAAAAGAAGTGCGCGAATATCTTGAAAAACAACCCGGAACAGAAGAATTTAAAACAGCGGTTATTAGTTTTCTTGATTATTATTTGCGTGAGGTAAATGAGGAAGCACGTGGCTATATTACTATCGCGATTGGTTGCAGTGGCGGCCAACATCGTTCAGTATATTTTGCCGAAAAATTAAAAGAATATTATAAGGGTGAATATCGCACATTTGTTAGTCATCGCGATGTCGTGCGATTCCGGAATCATTGATGACACCAGGCATATCATTTACAACTGTAGTTAAAGAAGATATCGTGCGTCCTAAAAGCGTGAGCGATAGTTTTTCTTTGCCACGCAAACGCGCCTTATTATCAGCTTTTACACGATATAATGGCCACCTTCGTATTCAACACGCGCAAAATGAAATTGTTTTGCGGAGTGAGAACGCTAAAGTCGCAAAATTTATTTATAGTCTTTTTAAAGAAGTATTTAGTGTAGAACCGCGTTTTTCGTTCCGTAAAAACATGCGATTTAATAAACGCACCGCCTACCTCGTGCGGATTGATGACAAAGTCGATGAAATTCTTGATACATTAAAAATTTCTTTTATTTCTGGCACAATTGATCGTTCAATTGTTTATAGCGACGACACGGCGGCGGGTTATGTGACTGGCGCATTTCTTGCTGAAGGAACAGTCAATTCCCCACAAAGCAGCAATTATCATTTAGAAATAACATGTCGTGACCAAGTTCAAGCTGAAAAATTAGCGCGTTTAATTGAGCGCTTCCGGCATGCCGCATTTACGCCAAAAGTTATCATTCGGCGTGAAAGATATATCGTGTATTTAAAAAAGAGTGATCAAATTGGCGAGTTTTTAATTTTTATCGGCGCTACCGCCGCTTCTTTACAATTTGAAGCAACACGGATTGATCGCGATACGGCAAATGCGATGAATCGCATTCAACTTTGTGATGCCCATAATTATAAAAAGACACTTGATGCTGCGGTTAAGCAAATCGAAGATATTAAGGTGCTTGATAAAGCGGTTGGTATCGCTAATTTATCAAGCGAAAAATTGTCAGTTCTCGCGCAATTACGTCTCACACACGAAGATGCTAATTATCAAGAACTAGCAGACTTATTGAGTGCTGAATTACAGACGGAAAATCCAATTTCTAAAAGCAATGTTGCGCATTTGTTTCGGCAGATAAAAACTCTAGCCGCTCAATATCAAGGGCATCATGATTAACACGAAAGAACAACTAGGTTTACGAATTCGCTTTTTGCGGCAACAAAAAGGTTTTTCACAAGAAGAGTTCGCGTTTCGTGCTCATATCAATAAGAACTATTTGAGTGATTTAGAAAATGGTCGCCGCAATCCAACGTTAGACATTCTAAATCGTCTTGTTTTGGCCTTAGAAATCACCTTATCTGAACTATTTAAAGGAATTATCGAATATTATTAATCGGTAAAAATTTACCTCATAAAACACGCTTTAAGTCTATCTTTTTCAAAAAAAACATTAATTTTAGTCGGCGAAATACTATTATTTATTATTGTTTGTTGTATAATAATATTGCAACAAAAATAAGGAGGACATTTTTATTATGTCAATTAAACTTGCAATCAATGGTTTTGGCCGTATTGGTCGGCTCGCCTTCCGTCGGGTGGAATCAGATGTTGACGGTGACTTCGAGGTTGTCGCGATTAATGATTTAACCGACGCTGAAAACCTTGCATATTTACTTAAATACGATTCTGCACATGGCAATTTTGCTGTTAAAGATATCGCTGTTAGTGATGATGGCAAAGCAATCATTTATAAAGGTCGGCGGATTGAAGTGCTTGGTCAACCTGATCCAAACCTTATCGACTGGTCAAAATTTGGCGTTGATATCGTCTTAGAATGTACTGGTCGTTTCAAGGGAGCCGATGACGCCCGCGTTCATATCGAAAAAGGTGGCGCGAAAGCCGTTATTATTTCCGCCCCATCAGACAAGAAAACTCCAACTTTCGTCTATGGCGTTAATACCGAAAAATTAACCGCTGAAATGGATGTTGTTAGTGGTGCTTCCTGCACAACCAACTGCTTAGCTCCAGTTGTCAAAGTCTTAAATGATGAATTTGGTGTTGTTGGTGGATTTATGACAACAGTCCATGCGTATACTAATGACCAAACAACATTAGACTTACCAAAGAAAAAGGATGCTCGTCGTGGTCGTGCTGCGGCTAGTAATATTATTCCAACATCGACCGGTGCTGCAAAAGCGATTGGTTTAGTTATTCCAGAATTAGATGGAAAACTCCAAGGTGGCGCTATCCGTGTTCCAGTGATTGATGGATCACTCGTTGACTTATCGCTTACCTTAAGCAAAGAAGTCACCGAAGAACAAATCAATGCGGCGATGAAAAAAGCTTCAGAAACGACGTTAAAAGATGTGCTTGATTATACAGAAGATCCAATTGTTTCTTCCGACATTATCGATGCAACTGCGGGTTCGATTTTTGATGCCACGCAAACCAAAGTGTTTAAAACTGATGGCCATCAATTCGTCAAAGTTGTTGCCTGGTATGATAACGAATACTCCTATACATGCCAATTTGTGCGTTTAGCAGGAGCCTTAGCGAAAATTAAGGGCATTAAATAGTCGACTATTAAATTTAAGCGCCCTCACCAAGGGCGCTTTTTTTCCAAAAGAAAGAGGATAACACATGAAAAAAGTTACTGATCTTCAAGTTAAAGACGCAAAAGTTCTTGTCCGCGTTGATTTTAATGTTCCGCTCAAAGACGGAGTTATTACTGATGACAACCGGATGGTTGCAGCTTTACCAACAATTAATGAATTACTCAAAAAAGGCGCGAAAGTAATCTTATTGAGTCACCTTGGCAAGATTGACTTTAAAAAAGAACCAGAAGATATCGCTAAAGCCAAAAAGAAAGCAAACATGGAATATTTATTCCCACATTTGCAAGAATTATTGCCGGGTGTCAAAGTCTGTTTTTCACCGGCGACACGTGGTGAAGAATTAAAAGCCGCAATTGAACAATTAAAATCTGGCGAAGTTTTACTTATCCAAAACACGCGTTATGAAAAAGGCGAAAGTAAAAATGCGATTGATCTCGCTCAAGAATGGGCGTCACTAGTTGATGCCTTTGTGATGGATGCTTTTGGTAGTGCCCATCGTGCTCACGCTTCCACCTATGGTGTCCCAGAAGCTTTGAAAGCTGCGGGTAAACCAGTCGCAATCGGTTTCTTAGTAGAAAAAGAAGTCGAAAATCTCACACGCTGTGTCGATGTTAAAGATAGCGACCGCCCATATGTCGCAATTTTAGGCGGATTAAAAGTAAGCGATAAAATTAAAGTAATCGAATCGCTATTACAAAAATGTGACAAGATTTTAATCGGCGGGGCAATGGCTTTTACTTTTAAAAAAGCCCTTGGTTATGAAATTGGCACATCACCAGTTGAAGAAGATCGCTTAGAATTTGCAAAGCGCGTTTATGAAGAAGCAGCGGGTAAGATTGTTTTACCAATCGATAGTGTGGAAACTGATGCGTTTGAAAATTACACAATTAAGCGTGTTGTTAAAGATGACATCACCCCAGGGTTTGAAGGTATGGATATTGGTCCTGCCACGGCGAAACTTTTTACCGAACAACTCGCTGGCGCTAAAATGGTTTTTTGGAATGGTCCGATGGGTGTTTTCGAACAAGACGCGTTCGCCCTTGGTACCGAAGCGGTTTGTAAAGCGATTGCCGAACTACCAAGTTGTTTTTCAGTGATTGGTGGTGGCGACTCCGCCTCTGCCGCCGCAAAATTAGGCTATAAAGAAAAATTTGCCCACGTCTCGACCGGCGGTGGTGCATCTTTAGAAATGATTGAAAACGATGGTCATTTACCGGGCATCGATATTATTCGGGACTAAGCCATGCGAAAGAAATTATTAGTTGGCAATTGGAAAATGAACAAAACAATGGCGGAAGCCAAAAGTTTTGCACTTGCCGCGCTCCCTCTTGTTAGTTATGCCGAATCGAAAAACATTGATATTGGTGTTTGTCCAACTTATCTATCTTTGGATATTGTAAAAAAGACAAATCCAAAGTTAATTATTGGCGCCCAAAATGTTGATTATCATACACATGGTGCTTATACCGGTGAAATCGCAATTAATATGCTCCAAGAAATTGATATTGATTGGGCGCTTGTTGGTCATTCTGAACGCCGGAGCTATTACGGCGAAACAAATGCGAGTTGCAACTTAAAAGTTAAAGCACTTTTAGCATCGGCGATTACGCCGCTTTATTGTGTTGGTGAAACACTTGCTGAATTTGAAGGTGGTTTAACAAAAAGCGTTGTCGAGCGCCAGGTGCGCGAGGGTCTTAAGGACCTTACGAAAGAAGATGCCAAGAAAATTGTTTTAGCTTATGAACCAGTGTGGTCAATTGGCACCGGCAAAAACGCTAGTCAAGCAATCGCCGAAGAAGTGTGTCACTTTATTCGCACGATTCTTGATGATTTATTTGCTGAAGTAAGTGAAGAAATTCGCATCCTCTATGGCGGTTCAGTAAAACCAGATAATGTCCGTACTTATTTATCAAGTCCGAATATTGATGGTGCGTTAGTCGGTGGAGCTTCATTACAGGTTGATAGCTTCCGGGCTTTAATTGAAAACATTGCCGAATAAAATAAATTGTTATCTATATTAAGCAACGTGTGTAACGTTGCTTTTTTTATCAAGTCAATTTCAGCAAAACAAAACTTTTTGTACTATAATGTTCTATATATTTTGTGGGAGGTCGTTACATGCAACAAACAATTGACACATCAACAAAAGAAAAAACCGGGATTTCTCTTCTTGCTAGTTCTTTTGGGTGGATGTTTGTCGGCTTATTAATCACGACTGGTGTCGCTGTTGGCATTGCTTTTTTGTTACTAGGACTAATTAATAACGCAGCTAATGAGGCGGCCGTCATCACGCTGATGAATCGCTATATGACCGTTTTAATTATTAGTGGTGTCGTGCAATTAATTATGATGATTGCAATTCAGTTTGGCGTCTTAAGACGCGGTGCGGGGGAAACCAACATTCTTATTCCTTACATTCTATATACCGCCAACATGGGTTTATTATTCTCGTTTATTGTACTTGTGACCGATATTAGTGTCATCGCCACATCACTCGGTTTAACGGTATCTATTTTTGGTATAATGGCGCTTTACGCACGGTTTACTAAACGCAATTTATCCGGTCTTGCCTTGGTTGGCACTGGTTTGATATTCGGAGCGATTATTCTCGCGCTGGTTAATTGGATTTTGCGTAGTGATCAAATTGCCTGGATTGTGACTTTTGCTTTATTTGGGGCAATTATGTTAATTACGATGTTCGACGTATGGCAAATCAATAAAATTTCACAAACAGGAGTTCAATCACGCAATCTCGCACTTTATTTTGCGCTGAATCTCTACATTGATTTTATCTATATCTTATTAAGAGTGATTTACTTTGTCAGCTTGGCGCGTGGTCGGCGGTAAAAAACCATCAATTCATTATTTTTAAGAACTTGATTGCCATATCTTTTATATTAATTAATCGAAACAACATTTTTAATTGTTAAAACGCATTAAAAAGATGAAAATATTGCGAAATTTCCGCGCATAGAAAATTATTTACAAAATTTGAATTCTTTTTGTTGCATTCATTATTCTCTTCTTGTATATTGTGTAAAGCATTCCACGACTGTGGGTGTTAATGAGTATCACTAACTAAGTTAGCCAAAAATAAAAAAGATGAAATTCTGAGCGAATTTTATTGACATATAGTTGGATAATTGATATAGTGGTAAAGCACAAATTGCGGTTAGTCCGCATTTTTACGAGAGTAAGATGTGCACCTGATCTTTGAAAACTAAACAGAAGTACAAGCAACAATAACGTCAATTTTTTTTAAAAAACTAAACCAGATAATAAGAACTAGGAAAATAACTTAAGAGAGTTTGATCCTGGCTCAGGATGAACGCTGGCGGCGTGCCTAATACATGCAAGTCGAACGAGAACCGGAGCTTGCTCCGATTCGAGTGGCGAACGGGTGAGTAACACGTAGGTAACCTGCCTTTCAGTTTGGGATACCCGAGGGAAACTTCGGCTAATACCGAATACGAATTTAAGAGGCATCTCTTGAATTTGAAAGGGGCTTTCAAGCCCCGCTGATTGATGGACCTGCGGCGCATTAGCTAGTTGGTGAGATAACAGCCCACCAAGGCGAGGATGCGTAGCCGACCTGAGAGGGTGAACGGCCACAATGGGACTGAGACACGGCCCATACTCCTACGGGAGGCAGCAGTAGGGAGTTTTCGGCAATGGGGGAAACCCTGACCGAGCAACGCCGCGTGAACGATGAAGGTCTTCGGATTGTAAAGTTCTGTTGTAGGGGATGAATGATTCGTGAAGGAAATGTCACGAATTTGACAGTACTCTACCAGAAAGCCACGGCTAACTACGTGCCAGCAGCCGCGGTAATACGTAGGTGGCAAGCGTTATCCGGAATTATTGGGCGTAAAGAGTGAGCAGGCGGCTATTTAAGTCTGAGGTCAAATCCAGTGGCTCAACCACTGTACGCCTTGGAAACTGGGTAGCTAGAGTACGAGAGAGGTATGTGGAACTCCATGTGTAGCGGTGAAATGCGTAGATATATGGAAGAACACCAGCGGCGAAGGCGGCATACTAGCTCGATACTGACGCTCAGTCACGAAAGCGTGGGTAGCAAATAGGATTAGATACCCTAGTAGTCCACGCTGTAAACGATGAGAACTAAGTGTTGGGGAAACCCAGTGCTGAAGTTAACACATTAAGTTCTCCGCCTGGGTAGTACGTTCGCAAGAATGAAACTTAAAGGAATTGACGGGGGCCCGCACAAGCAGTGGAGCATGTGGTTTAATTCGACGCTACGCGAAGAACCTTACCAGGACTTGACATATTAGTTAAGGCCGTAGAGATACGGAGATATACAACTATTACAGGTGGTGCATGGTTGTCGTCAGCTCGTGTCGTGAGATGTTGGGTTAAGTCCCGCAACGAGCGCAACCCTTGTCCTTAGTTACCATCATTAAGTTGGGGACTCTAAGGAGACCGCCGGTGTAAACCGGAGGAAGGTGGGGATGACGTCAAATCATCATGCCCTTTATGTCCTGGGCGACACACGTGCTACAATGGCCGATACAAAGAGCAGCGAAACCGCGAGGTTAAGCGAATCCCATAAAGTCGGTCTCAGTTCGGATTGGAGTCTGCAACTCGACTCCATGAAGTCGGAATTGCTAGTAATCGCAGATCAGCCATGCTGCGGTGAATACGTTCCCGGGCCTTGTACACACCGCCCGTCAAACCATGAGAGCTGGTAATACTCGAAGTCGGTATCCTAACCGCAAGGAGGGAGCCGCCTAAGGTAGGACTAGTGATTGGGGTTAAGTCGTAACAAGGTATCCCTACGGGAACGTGGGGATGGATCACCTCCTTTCTATGGAGAAAAAACCACTGGTCGAAGAGACCAGTATAAAAACCAACCTAAAAAACACATTACTAGAACGTTATCGGTGACGTTAAAGCGGCTTGAATTCTGTTTAGTTTTGAGAGATTAGAAAACTCTCTAAATTGTTCTTTGAAAACTGAATATTAAATAACATGTTCTTTCTGTTGAGTCGTGGTTTCACCAAATCATGATGATACAAAAAATTAAAGTCGAAATCTAAATTTTACGAAGTTTTTAAGTTAATAAGGGCGTACAGTGAATGCCTTGGCACTAGAAGACGATGAAGGACGCGACTACCTGCGAAAAGCGATGGGGAGCTGGATGTAAGCTTTGATCCGTCGATGTCCGAATGGGGAAACCCAACATGGGTAATACCATGTTATCCTGCGCTGAATACATAGGCGCAGCGAAGATATACCTAGGGAATTGAAACATCTTAGTACCTAGAGGAAAAGAAAGAGTTATTCGATTCCGTCAGTAGCGGCGAGCGAAAGCGGAACAGCCTAAACCAGCCTTAGGGCTGGGGTTCGGAGCGCGATATGTGATTGTTACATAACAGACGAACGACTTGGGAAAGTCGGCCAAAGTGGGTGAGAGCCCCGTAGTCAAACTTGTGTAGCACGCTAGCGATTTCCAGAGTACGGCGGGGCACGTGAAACCCTGTTGGAATGTGCGCAGACCACTGCGTAAGGCTAAATACTAACTAGTGACCGATAGTGAACCAGTACCGTGAGGGAAAGGTGAAAAGAACCCCGGGAGGGGAGTGAAAAGATTCTGAAACTGTATGCTTACAAAAAGTCAGAGGCCGTTAAAGGCTGATGGCGTGCCTATTGAAGAATGAACCGGCGAGTTATGGTTGTCGTGCAAGGTTAAGTCGAAGAGACGGAGCCGTAGTGAAAGCGAGCCTGAATAGGGCGAATTAGTACGATGACATAGACCCGAAGCCCGACGATCTATCCATGATCAGGTTGAAGGTGGGGTAATACCTACTGGAGGACCGAACCGACGTTCGTTGAAACGCCCGCGGATGAATTGTGGATAGGGGAGAAATTCCAATCGAGTTGGGGAATAGCTGGTTCTCCCCGAAATAGCTTTAGGGCTAGCGTCTGATATTTCTTAGTGGAGGTAGAGCACTGAATGTACAATGGCCGTGTCTAACGGTACTGAGTCCAATCAAACTCCGAATGCCATTAAGCGTAGTCAGGCAGTCAGACTGTGGGGGATAAGCTCCATGGTCAAAAGGGAAACAGCCCAGACCGTCAATTAAGGTCCCAAAATTTATGCTAAGTGTTAAAGGATGTAGAGACGCTTAAACAGCTAGGATGTTGGCTCAGAAGCAGCCACCATTTAAAGAATGCGTAACAGCTCACTAGTCGAGTATCTCCGCGCCGAAGATTTACCGGGGCTAAGCATAATACCGAAATTACGGATTTATACTAAAGTATAAGTGGTAGGGGAGCGTTCCATGGGGGGTGAAGCGGTACCGAGAGGAGCCGTGGACCGCATGGAAGTGAGAATGCCGGTGTAAGTAACGAATGAGGGTGAGAATCCCTCACACCTAATGACTAAGGTTTCCTGGGCAAGGTTCGTCCTCCCAGGGTTAGTCGGGACCTAAGGCCAGGCCGAAAGGCGTAGTCGATGGACATCAGGTTGATATTCCTGAACCCGCATATGTGCGATGTCGTGACAGAGAAGGCTAACCGATCCGGTTATTGGATTCCGGTTAAGGCGGAGTAGTGGTCTGGGAGGCAAATCCCTCAGACAATACACGAAACCGTCGGACGACTGAATGGGGCAACCCTAGTAAGGAAGTCGGCAATGCCAGCTCTCAAGAAAAGCGGCTAGCTTAAGCATATGTGGCCCGTACCGAGAACGGACACACGTGGTCAAGGAGAGTATCCTATGGTGAGCGAGATAACTGTTGTTAAGGAACTCTGCAAAATTACTTCGTAAGTTAGCAAGAAGAAGTGCCAGTGCAAGCTGGCCGCAGTGAAGAGGCCCAAGTAACTGTTTAGCAAAAACACAGCTCTATGCGAAGTCGCAAGACGATGTATATGGGGTGATGCCTGCCCAGTGCTGGAAGGTTAAAAGGAGAGGTTAGCGCAAGCGAAGCTTTGATCTGAAGCCCCAGTGAACGGCGGCCGTAACTATAACGGTCCTAAGGTAGCGAAATTCCTTGTCAGGTAAGTTCTGACCCGCACGAATGGTATAATAATTTGGGCGCTGTCTCAACAGCAGACTCGGTGAAATCTTAATACCTGTGAAGATGCAGGTTACCCGCGACTAGACGGAAAGACCCCATGGAGCTTTACTGTAACTTAATATTGAGTGCTTATATTTCATGCACAGGATAGGTAGGAGGCTTTGAAGCAGGTGCTGTGGCATCTGTGGAGCCAACGTTGGGATACTACTCTTGAATTATGATCATTCTAACCTACGACCTCACCGGTCGGGGGACAGTGTTAGGCAGGCAGTTTGACTGGGGCGGTCGCCTCCCAAAATGTAACGGAGGCGCCCCAAGGTACCCTCAGTATGGTTGGAAATCATACATTGAGTGCAATGGCATAAGGGTGCTTGACTGCGAGAGTTACAACTCGAGCAGGGTCGAAAGACGGGCATAGTGATCCGGCGGTCCTGAGTGGAAAGGCCGTCGCTCAACGGATAAAAGCTACCCTGGGGATAACAGGCTGATCGCGTCCAAGAGTTCACATCGACGACGCGGTTTGGCACCTCGATGTCGGCTCATCACATCCTGGAGGGGCAGTACCTTCCAAGGGTTTGGCTGTTCGCCAATTAAAGTGGTACGCGAGCTGGGTTCAAAACGTCGTGAGACAGTTTGGTCCCTATCTGTCGTGGGCGTAGGAAGTTTGAGAGGAGTCGTTCTTAGTACGAGAGGACCGGAACGAACATAGCAATGGTCCACCAGTTGTCACGCCAGTGGCATAGCTGGGTAGCTACCTATGGCATAGATAAACGCTGAAAGCATCTAAGCGTGAAGCTAGCCTCAAGATGAGACTTCCCATCCGCAAGGAGTAAGACCCCTAGTAAGTGACTAGGTTGATAGGCCGGAAATGTAAGTGCAGCAATGCATTCAGTTGACCGGTACTAATAGGTCGAGGACTTAAAATCGTAAGATTCATTAAGTTTTACAAAAGATAAAATTTGGGTTTTGACGGGAGAACATGTAAACGTAATATTCAGTTTTCAGAGAATAATATCTCTGTAGAAAAAAGTCTGGTGGTGATGGCGCGGTGGTCACACCTGTTCCCATCTCGAACACAGAAGTTAAGCACCGTAGCGGTGAAGGTATCATGACACATTGGCATGAAAGAATAGCAAGCTGCCGGGCTTTTTTCTTTTAAGGGGCTTTTTGCGGGTAATTTATCGCAAAAACCCCTTCTTTTTATAAATAACTTGTTGATTATTCATCAAAGTTTATAATTAACTATGCAAATTATGATGTAAGGAAGTATTTAATATGTTGTATGCAAATCGTGGTTTATTTTTATTAACATTTCTTTTATTAGCTTCATGTACACCTTTTACTTCGGAGAATCCGAGTGAAGATATATCTTCTATTGATAGTATTGAACAATCACAGGAGACTTCAGTTGAAATATCAAATAGTGAAATTTCTGTGCCTGTTGAGGAAAATGAAAATCCTTATTACGCGATTGATACAAATTTAGAACGCGAAGAATTTTACTCATCTAATTATGCGCGTGCGACTTCATTTATCGATGCAAAGTATCGGACCGCCGCTGGCTTAATTTCAGGCGACATCACTGATTCCGGTAGTAGTGAATATCCACTTCGGCATGAACCCTTAATCGCTAATAGTGATCTCAGCACGTATAAGGTTAGTGATGGAATTTATACTTATGATGATGAAGGTAATTATCAATCTTATCAAATTAATACACTAAATAACGAAACAAAAACAATTTACTATGGCGGTGCATATGTCACATTAGAAGATGTGGCAGCATATTTATTCGCTTTTGCCGAAGTCCCAGCGAATAATCAATATGGAAAGTACGATCAGTACGATTCAATTGCCAAGTGGTGGATTTATGGACGCGTCAACAATAGTTATTTTTCTGCTAATACGGATAAATATCAATATGAACCGGATATTCCTAACACCGATTTTGATGGTAATTATGTCGGCGAAGGGTATTATCGCTATTACGAAATGGATTTTGGTTATACCGAGCTCGGCTGGACGTTAGGAAATTGGACATATGAGCGAGCATATAACAATGGGCAAAGTATTGACCGGGGGCCTGTACGGTTTGTTTTTACAGCAACTGACACGGATGGTAATGCTGGTGCAAAATATATCCCAGTTGAAGATCGTCACGTCTTTTTAACAACCAATCATTACAATGATTTTACTGAATATTTAAATTTCACTGGCGGATGGGGAATGACTTTTGGGTGGATGAGCGCGGGTAATGAATATTGCGCGAGTATGAGTGGTAATCAATATGGTCTAGGCTACTATGAATTCGATAATCCTGTTGCAAAAACGAGCTATTCTGAAGTAAATTTAATATCATTAAATGATTTAATTAAAATGACTAATTAAATATTTTGCCTAAAAAACAGATGTTTTTATCGAAAAACGCCAGCTGGAAAACGCGGCGTTTTTTTCAATGCTAAAATCGTATATAATATGTACGAAGTGTGTGATATGGATGGATATAAAAGTAAAAAGGGTATCTTGCTCTATTTGGGTTTGTTAATTATTACAGTTGGACTTTTTTTTGCTGTGAGTTTTCTATTATTTCTACTTGGGGCTCAAACGATTTATGCGGATATTACACTTTGGATCGTGCTAAGTATTCTTGTTTTTCTTTTGTTCCTACTCTGCTTATTTCAATATTTATTGTTACCAAGACGCTTAATTCATTATGATAAACAAGGAATCGTTATTTATAGTGTGTTTAAACGCACAATTGAAATTCCGTTCAATCAAATAATGAATATTGGTTTAATTGCCCAACCTCAACGTTTTCTCTTTGCTTCATCAACACTTGTGATTGTGACCAAAGAGCGCGGCACTTATAGCGTTAGTTTTCTTCAGGATTTTGCGCGGATTTATCAAACAATCAACACATTATTTAATCAATTTATTGTGAGCGCACCTGATAACTATTTTAATTCGTAAAAAACACAATCAATGTAACCGGTTTTATTGAGTATCAATGCGTAATGTGTTATGTTGGCAACGGGTGTTTATTGTAGTATAATGCCACTAGGCATTTTGCCTAATTTGTCTAAAAAGAGGAACTTTATGGCGATTGAGAAAAAAACTAGTTATGGTGATATATCAATTTCACTAGACGCGATTGCGACAGTGGCCGCAAGTGCGGCTTTAGATTGCTATGGCGTTGTTGGTTTAACCTCGAAAAGCTCTTTATCAGACAATATCCAGGAGATTTTACGTAAGGAAAGTTTTACTAAAGGTGTCGTCGCAAGAAAAGCGAAAGCTGGTTATGCGGTCGATATTTTTTTAGTCGTTGTTTATGGTGTTAAAATTACCGAAATCGTCGCCGAAGTGCAAAAACAAGTAAAATACGTCTTAGAAAAGACTTTTGATATGCGTTTTCACGCAATCAATGTCTACGTGCAAAGCGTCAAGGAGATGCTTTAATAACGAGGGCTTAGATATATGAAAGAAATTAATGGAAAAATCTTAAAAGAGATGTTGATATCAGGTGCGAACCACCTTTATAACAATTACCCGGCAATTGATGCGCTAAATGTTTTCCCAGTACCAGATGGTGATACGGGAATGAATATGAATTTAACGGTCAGTAGCGGCGCAAAAGAAATTGCAAATCGTAACGATACCGATGTATATGAAATTGCTAAAGCCTTTTCCAAAGGTTTGCTGATGGGTGCCCGTGGAAATTCGGGTGTTATTACTAGTCAAATTTTCCGGGGTTTTGCCCGCGCTTTAGAAGGTAAAAAAGAAATTGGACCGCTCGAATTTGCAGATGCTTGGCAAAGCGGTAAAGATGTAGCTTATAAAGCTGTCATGCGGCCAGTTGAAGGGACGATTTTAACGGTTGTCCGTGAAGCCGGTCAATTTCTTAATGATCATGTAAAAAAAGATTGGTCAATGGAAAAATGCTTTGACGTTTTACTCGAAGAAGCTCGCGCTTCGCTCGAACGGACTCCAGATTTATTGCCGATTTTAAAAGAAGTTGGTGTTGTTGATAGTGGTGGCGCTGGATTAGTGACTATTTTTGAGGGGATGGTATCCGCTCTTAAGGGAAAAATCATTGAAAAAGCCGTTGCTACCGCGATTGAAGATGGGAAAAACGTTCCAACAATGGCTGGTGCGCAAGTTGCCCAAGAAGAAGAATATGGCTATTGCACTGAATTCATCATGCGTCTTGGTGGTGATGAAAATAAACGTAATTTCATCGACAAACGCTTTTCAAATTTTTTAAACTCACATGGCACTTCGGTTGTATTTGTGCGTGAAGATGATGTTGTCAAAGTGCACATTCATACATTAAAACCAGGGAATGTTTTAAATTACGCGCAGCAATTTGGCGAATTTGTTACATTAAAAATCGAAAACATGACGGAACAGCATTCACACCTTGTTGAAGAAGCGCAAAATGGCGCCACTAATATTGCCAGCAAAATCGAAGAAAGCGTTTCTTTATATGGTCATACTAAAGCGGAAAAAGTGCTGGACAGTGCGGCAAAGAAAAAATATGCGCTTATTGCCGTCGCATCGGGTGAAGGTGTAAAGGAACTATTTAAAAAATATCGTGTTGATTACATTGTTGAAGGCGGTCAAACAATGAACCCTTCAACTGAAGATTTTCTTGCAGCAATTAAAAAGATTAATGCGGAACACTTTTATATTCTTCCAAACAATTCCAACATTATTATGGCGGCTTCGCAAGCTTGTGACGTTTTAAGAGAGGAAGGCAAAATTTCTGCGGAAGTTATTCCTTCAAAAACAATTCCACAAGGTCTTGTCGCCTGTATGAACTTTAATCCAGAGATTGGTAAAGCCGAAAATAGCACCGAGATGAATAAGGCGCTTAAGACGGTTAAAACTGGGCAAATCACTTATGCGATTAAAGATACTAGCGTTGATGGTGTTGAAGTCCATAAAGATGAGTTTATGGTGATGAACGGAAAGAAGATTCTTGCTTCTCACCCCGATAAATTAGCAGCGTTTACTCAATTAGTTGATTCCATGATCGATGAAGAAAGCGCGATTGTAACAATCATTTATGGTGAAGACGTTAAAGAAGAAGAAATTGCTCCACTTGTTGAGCAATTAGCGGATGAACACGATTATATTGAATTTGATTTGATTGCTGGTGGTCAACCAGTATACTCGTTCATCATTGGTGTTGAGTAATTTCTAAATAATATTTTACTAATCAAAATATACCTGTGCGCGAGTGTGCGCTAGGCGCTATTTGTTAATAATCATCGAAAAAACACAAAAATAAATAAGTTTATAGAACTTCGGGAAAATCCGAAGCAAAAACGGGAAAAACCGGAAATAAACTTTTTTTTCGTGCTTTTTAAACCGTAGTACAATGAAATTGCAAGAGAGGAATATAATCATGAAATTCAAGAAAAGTTTGTTATCTTTGGTCGCATTTTCATTTTTGCTGGTTGCTGGTTGTGGTCAAATCAGTTCTGACAGTGTTTCGCAAGAAGATTCGGAACCCGCTTCTAGCGATATCATCTCCACTTCGACAACTTCAAGCGAGGATGTTTCATCATCAATAGATTATGGAACATTAACAATTGGAGATATTGAAGTTTCGTTTATGAACGAAATTATAATTAATCCGATTTTTTCTAATGTCGAATACGAAGAAGATTTGAGTTATGAATTTGAAGGAACTAATATTTCTATTATTGATGGGAAGGTCAAAGGACTAATTCCGGAAACAGAGACAACAGTTACTGCAAAAGGATTGATTTTCGAAACAACTTTTAAGGTGGTAGTAAATTACCTTGAAGCGACGTTGACCAATGATACTGGGGCAGAATCTAAATTCGCTGTGCCATTACCGGAAGCAAGCATTACTAATTACTTATTGCACTTAACAGTTGATGTGCCAACATACATCTCTGATTTCACAAGAGTGAGCAGTTTTGCCTTTAATGGTAGTGATAATTCTTGGTACAACATGGAAATGGGCGCCGATGGGCGCGTCATGCTGTATGGCCATTTTAATGGAATTGAAAAATATCATATTTTCATTGGAAATCGCGAAGAGATGTTAGTTGAAGGTGTACTGCATTATCAGGTTGAATTATTAAAACAAGGTCAAGCAACGTATTTTTATGTTAATGACAAACTAGTATGCGGCTTTTCTGAAGAGGAAATGATTGGTTATGCCACACTTTCATCTTTTGAAGTAACAGCCGCTGCTGATCGAACCAATGCGGGGAAATATGTTGTTGAACTTTCTAAAGTCTATTGGGAACTTGAAGGCAGTGAAAATTATAATAAATATGGACAAGCAACTTCGTTAAGTTTTCCGGATATGGTTTTAGCAAAAGAAGATGGTAGTGAAGCTAAATATGCCTATGGCGATATTTCGATGTTGTACAGTAACTTTGTTTATAGTACGACAATTGATATCCAAACCTGGGATGTCAATAAAACACGTCCATGCGCATTCGCCTTCAATGGCAGCGATAATTCTTGGTATAACATTGAAATGAATAATGAAGGGGCTTTAACCTTATATGCTAGATTTAATGGCGTTGAAAAATATCATATTTATCTGGCAAATAAAAACGATCTTATGGTTGAAGACGCGATTCATTTCACGATAAATATCCTAAAAGAAGATCAAGCAACGTGGTTTTTCTTCAATGACAAACTAGTCTGCTGGTACACTGAACAAGAACTTATGGGATATGGGAAACTCGGACTATTTGAAGTTACCGCTGCGACTGATGTTTGGCAAGATGGCGGAGCTTACTCGGTTGCATTCTCATCGACATCTATCGAAATGGACGAAACCGCAAATTATGATAAATACATGGATAAAGTTTATAAAAATTATCCCGATGCGACATTATCGTCCCCAACTGGCGCTGAACAAAAAGCTCCCGAAGTTGTTGTGACTGATAGTATGATTTATTCGTGTACAGTCGAAGTTGTTTTAGATTCAACAGGCTGGTTCAGGCCAACCGCATTCGCTTTCAATAATAGTGATAATTCTTGGTATAACATTGAAACTGATACTAGTGGCAATCTTACCTTATACGCCAAATTTAATGGTGTTGAAAAATATGGTATTGCTTTGGGTACAAAGGCCGATTGTACAGTTGAAGGCGTCATTACTTATGACATTGTGATTTTGAAAAAAGGCCAATCGACATATTTCTTCTTCAATGATGTCTTAAAAGCGTCATTTAGCAACGAAGAAATGCTTGGCTATGCGGGTCTATTCTCTTTGAATATTACTTCTTGTGCGGATCGAGCGGCGAGTGCTTTTGAGGTACAATTAAAAAATCAAAAAGTACAAAATGCTTTGAGTGCCGACTTTGCGACTTACGATGCTTTAACAGTTGCCATCTAATAAAAATGATTGTCGGAGGAGCATGCATTAATTTGTATGCTCCCCTTTGAAAGGGAGAGCCAAATGAAGAAAGTCAATAAAAGGCTATTTTTAGTTTTAATAAATTCATTACTTTTGGTTAATGCAGCTAGCTGTAATAGCACAAGTAATATAAACTCAAGCGATCAATCTTCTGATGTTCCGAATTCCTCAGATGATATTGATTCAGAAGAAGAGGGCATTTTGAAAAATTATTTAAAAAACTTAAATTTAAAAGGATATGTCGGTACAAATTTAAAAAATAACATTAAATATTGGCAAGCGAGTGCTTATCAAAATAATCCCAATATTGTTGTTCAAATCGAAGAAGCAAACGATGGAGAAATGACGACTTCGTTAGCAAGTGTTCTTGGCACGGATTATTTTGGCGTTGAGTCCTATTATGACATCAGTATCGTAGATAAGGATAATAGTAAATATATTGGTTGGACAATGGAATATCTTCCAAACAGTTTTGGTGATCGAGATTTTCGTTTTTGCAATGATCCAGCAGCAATTTGTGATTGGACTGGGGCAAAAGAACTTTGGATTCACATCGATGCAAGCGAAATTAGTGGTCCGACCTCATTTAGAGTGGCGTTTGAAGAAGACCACATCGGTCGAGAATCGTTTGCTTTGGTCGAGAATCAGACAGTTTATTTGTACAATAACGGAATTCGTTCAAATGCAACAATCGAAAGCGGCGGATATGTGCCAATTCCACAAGAGTTTGTAGGATATTTAGCTATTCCATTAGACAGTGTTCATTATGCTAAATATTGGGGCGAAAATGGCAATGACGCGCTTGATCTTGACAACGTTGTGCAATTTCAATTAGCGGTAAAAGGAACTTCAGCCAGTATTGCTAATACCTTTTATATAAATGATTTTGCTATTCTAGGCGATGTTAATGGTGGCAGTTTGCCAGATGGTATCGAATCAAGCTATTCCTATAAAATTGTTTGGAATATCGAAAATTTAGTAAATGCTACATCCTCCACAAACGTACCATCTTCACTAGCTTGGTATGGAGAATTTGTTGGCAAGTTGCTGACCGGTATTGCATTTTCCTATAAAGCTCATCCGGATGAATCTTTAGTTACAGCGGCAAATTCGATTATTGATGATCTTTTTGCGGCGCAAGGTGAAGATGGATATTTAGGCGTCTACACGGGGACAGCACGTTACTCAATTGGTTCATCAAATTGGGACTTATGGAATCAATATCACGCCATTGTTGGTCTAGCCGAGTGGTATAAAATAACGGGAAATCAAAAGGCGTTATTAATTGCAAAAAAAGCGCTTGATTGTATTTATAACACTTTCCACGAACGGAGTTATATTGTGCGTGGTGGCTTTGAAACAAATCGTGGGATTGCCCATGGTTATGCAATCATGTACCAAATAACAAAAGAAGAGAAGTACTTAGCCGAGGCCGAAAGAATTATTCTTGTTGATTGCCAAGATGATACAGGGTGGTACAAGTTTGCCTTAGAAGAAAAGAGTTTTTATACATCAAGCTCAGCTAGATGGGAAGTTCTTCATATGATGATGACTTTAGGCATTCTTTTTGAAGAAACAAAAAACCAAGAATATTACGCAGTGATGGAATTTCTTTGGAATGATATTTTAGCAACAGATATTCATAATTCCGGAGGATTTACAACAAACGAAGGGGCAATTGGGGATCCTTATATCGAAGGTGTAATCGAAACGTGTTGTACGATTGCCTGGGCGGCGTTTACAAACGAATATTATAAAACAAATCGCGAAGTGAAAACTGTCGATGAACTTGAACGTTCTTACTTTAATGGTTTATTAGGAGCATTAACTGATGATGATAAATACTGCACATATAACACTCCGGTTAATGGCATTCAAGGAACTTGTGGGCATTATGATGGAAGAAGAGTAAAATCACAACAAGATATTTCCTTCCAATTCAATAGCGGATCACCGGACATGAATTGTTGCCAAGCTAACTTTGCTCGGGGAATCGGACAAATTGCTGAATGGGCATCTTTATCTGATGGGCCAGCTTTATACGTAAATTATTACGGCACTTCCTCGATTGAAACAAAAGTAAAAGGCAAAGATGTCACGATTAAGGAAACAACTAACTATCCATTAGATGGAAAAGTTAAATTAACAATTTCCGGTTTAGCAGACGATACAACGTTTGACTTAAAATTGCGAGTACCATCTTGGAGCGCAAATTCCACAGTTAATTATGATGGAAACATTTATGAATGCACGAGCGGAGAATACTTTTCGATAAACAAAAAATGGCACAATGGCGATGAGGTGGAACTAAATATTGGAATGCAATTCACATGCTGGAAAGGCCAAGAAATCCAAAGCGATTTCACTTCTGTCTACTATGGTCCCATCCTTTTAACCCTTGATGAATATAACCAAAATAAATCCGGTTCCATTTATGAATTTGATCGTATGTTTCACATTGTGAATACCGATTTTGCATCAGCGACTATATCAAGTGGTGCAACAAGTGGTGCTTGGATGTATGTGGATGTTCCCGTTGGTAATCAAAGCTTTATTCGCCTAATCGATTTTGCATCAGCAGGCAAATATAATGGCGCCAGCCAACCTAGTTCTTATTATTCATGGCTAACAATTGATAATGCGCCTGCTAATAACACTGGCGATGCGAGTTTTAGATGGAAAATTCCGCTTTTTTAATAGATAATTAAGTCATGGGAAAAGAATATATTAAAATATTAGATGTCTCTATAAGAAACGAAAAGCAGAGTGACAAAGTTTTTAAAGCATTGGCAAATAAGACCCGCAGAAATATTTTAAGAATGCTCTCCAAAGGGCCGATGAGTATTAAGAGTTTATCGTTTTTGCTTGAAACGCCGATATCGACAATTTCTGAACATGTCAGTATTTTACTAAAATCGGGAGTGGTATCGGTTGTTAAACAAGTGTCTGATCGTGGTCAAAGCAAAGTTATTTCACGACAATACGAAAAGATTGCTATTAACTTAATTGATAGAAGTTCAAAAGCATCGTCAAAAGATAATTACGTTTTAGATATTCCGATTGGTTCTTATACTTCCTTTTCCGCAGGAAGTATGTGTGGAATGATTTGTAAAGACGGCTATATTGGAGCAAGAGATAATCCTAATTGCTTTTATGCGATCAATAGATTCCACGCACAACTAATTTGGTTTGGCGGTTGCGGATATTTGGAATACGCAATTCCAATTGATAAAAACGAATTAAACGCGGTTAACTCAATTACTTTTTCTTTGGAATTATGTAGTGAATCACCAGGGTACAACGAAGATTGGAAGTCAGATATTTATTTTGAAGTAAACGGAGTTAATGTAGGCACATTCACTTCGCTTGGTGATTATGGGGCGAGAAGAGGTAATTTAACGCCGGCATGGTGGATTAACTCAACATCATATGGATTATTAAAAACCCTAGAAATCAAAAATGATGGGACATTCATTGATGGTGTGATTGTTTCCAATATTACACCAGCAAATTTACGATTAGAACATTCAGATTTACTTATATTTAGATTTGGTGTTAAAGAAAACGCCAAAAATAAAGGCGGTCTTAACATTTTTGGCGATAATTTCGGCGATTATCCACAAAACATAATTCTGACCATTTCTCATAAATAATTAACAGGACATTATCTTGTTATAAAATTGGGGAAGACCTAAGAAGTGCTTCTTGGGTCTTTTTTAAAAGTATTAAGCAGGTATTTTACCTAGGTTATCCTTACTAATAAGCAATTTTAATGAAAGTTAATAGTATTTTATGATTTGGTTTTTACCAATATTTTTTAATTAATTACAAATAAACTTACTAGAAACTTTTAAAACCAATTTAGGCTATTTATATTAAGAGTCAATAATATATGCCTGCTGATGAGTAATGTTAAATGAATAGACTCTTTTTGTTATAATAATAAAATGAAACAATTGTCAAAATCTCCAAGAATTAACGAAGCGCTGTCACATCTTGCTATAAGCTCTTATTTTGATGTCCTTTATCATTTGCCGCGAACCTATGATAATTTTGCTCCGACACGCGAGAGTAATCTGGATCATAAAGAACGGGTTGTGCTTATTGGTAAACTTGCAGGGCCGGTTCTTTTTAACCGTCATCAGCGCGTTAAAGTTGTAACATTCCCATTTGTGACAAAAAACCATATTTCTTACCGGATAGTCGCTTTCAACCGTCCATATTTACTCAATCAATTAAAAAATGAAGAAATTTATACGTTAGTTGGTATTTATAATCGGCAAAAGCACGAAATCAATCTTGTTAATCTTGTGCGTGGTGAGATGGAACCGGATCAATACTTAAAACCAATTTATTCCTTACCGATGACTTTAGCTAATCACGAATATCTTCGTCTTGTGCGTAAATCTTTTAAACTTGTCGGCGAAAGTATAAGTAATGACATCCCGCAAGAGCTCGTTAAACGTTACCGATTTATTTCCGAAAAGGAGGCATTAGCTGCTGTTCATTTTCCACAAACAATAGATGATGTCTATCAAGGACTTCGTGTTCTAAAGTACCGAGAGTGCTTACTGTTTTCGTTGAAAACGCAGCTGATACGCGCAGAAAATAAATTACTAAAAAAAGGTCAAAAAGCTGAAATTGATTTACAAAAGATAAATGATTTCATTTTGACTCTCCCGTATAAACTTACAACCGATCAAGTAAAAGCTATTCGGGAAATTGTATTAGATATGAATCAGCAAAACTTAATGTATCGGCTTCTTCAAGGCGATGTCGGCACGGGAAAGACCCTTGTTGCGGAAATCGCCTTGTTTGCTAATTATCTACGAGGCGACCAAGGAGCGTTAATGGCGCCGACTGATGCACTTGCCCAGCAGCATTTTCAAACACTGAGCAAATTATTTTCTTCAACTAATATTCGCATTGGACTCTTAACGGGGAATATCTCACTTGAAGAAAAAAACAAGATTAAAAACCAACTAAGCAGTGGCGAAATTGATATTGCAGTTGGTACCCATGCGCTTTTTAGTTCCGATGTCTTTTATCATTCACTTGGTTTAGCAGTGATCGATGAGCAACATCGGTTCGGTGTGAACCAGCGTGGATTACTAGCGGCAAAGGGAGAACGTAGTGACTTACTGCTAATGAGTGCAACGCCAATTCCGCGGACACTCGCCTTAACACTTTATGGGGATTTGGAAGTGACAACATTAATGCAATTTCCCCAGCAAAAGCGCGATGTAATTACAAAGATTTTCACTTCAGATAGCAATCAAATTCATCAAGAAATTAAAAAAACGCTAGCAAAAAACGAACAAATTTTTGTCGTCGCACCATTAATTGAAGAAGGAAATGGAAATCGTTCATCAGTCGAAGCACTCGCCGAAAATTATTTAAAACACTATCCACAAGAAGTTCAAGTACTGCACGGAAAACTCAACGCGGATGAAAAACAAATAATTTTACAAAGATTTAAAAACGGGGAAAAACCAATTCTAATTTCTACCACAGTAATTGAAGTTGGAATTGATGTTGGCTCGGCAAGTTTAATGATAATTTATGATGCAGCATCCTTTGGTCTTGCAGCATTACATCAACTACGCGGACGTATTGGCCGTCAAGGTCAAAGAGCATTGTGTATGCTATTGAGTGATAATCAAACAGAAGATGAAGAAAAGTTGCAGGTGCTTGTAAACAGTAATGACGGATTTTATATTGCTGAAGCCGATTTGCGATTACGTGGTCCTGGTGAAATGAGTGGTCTTAAACAAGCGGGTTTACCAAACTTTCAATATGTTAACATCATCAGCGATTTTGCAATGTTTGATTATGCTTGCAAGGATGCTAGCGAAATTTTAGCGCATCCTAAAGATCCTGAGAACATTGCAATCCTCCAGGCAGCGCAACGAGAAATCAAATATCAACTCTTTACCAATGTATAACTTTTCCAATTACATTTGTAATTTTTAAAAGTAAGTGAATGAAGGCACTTATTATTGCCCCAATATTGGTAATCAGTTTTTTTCTTTTCTAATTTCAAGACCGCTTCTAATACAATAGCAAACGAAAAGTATACTGGGCTCTTTTTAGTTTTGTTCACTTTGAGGCCATCACTTCAAAAGGGCCTTTATCTTTTTATCACCCTTTTCTTATGGTAAAATATACACAAACACGAGGTAACATTTATGAAAATTGTTATAGATATGATGGGCGCCGATCAAGGTAGTGTAGCAACAGTCGCTGGCG
>Ga0265295_1001002_pt1 | contig 52850 bp, 54 predicted proteins | sample Munlansysbiofilm_FD_192503 | JGI IMG/M metagenome (GOLD analysis project Ga0265295, IMG submission 192503) | Leachate microbial communities from a municipal landfill in Southern Ontario, Canada - Methane capture system biofilm | ecosystem: Engineered > Solid waste > Landfill > Unclassified ... | reverse complement strand
CTTGATACTTCTGTCGTTGCCCACTCTGGCACTACGAACTCTTCGTTTTCATCATCCAGTTCTATCTCAGCGACAATAAGTCCTTTGTTTTCTTCTTCAAAAATATCCAGTTCCCAAAGATGCCCGTGGTGTTCTATCTCGTATCTGGTCTTTGTTATAAGAAAGCCTTTGCACTGTTTTAGAAGTTCTAGTGCATCTGCATATGGGATAGAGTATTCAAATTCTGACCTAGTGATACCACCCTTAGAATCTCCCTTGATAGTCAAAAATGCTTCATCATTACTGGTGCGTATACGAATACTAGGAGCATGTGGCACAAGATAGCCCTGCAGCAGTTTCTTGCCATTTGATAAAGGAGGAAGCTTGGCAGTATCTACGAGAAATTTCCTCTCTATCTCAATACCCATTTTAGTCGTCTTCTTTTCGCGTGATCTTGGCTCCGAGTTTGGATAGCTTGCCTTCCAAATTATCATAACCACGATCTAAGTGATAGATGCGGCGAACTCTAGTCGTGCCATTTGCTACCAATGCTCCAAGCACTAGGGCAGAGCTGGCACGCAAATCAGTAGCCATTACATCAGCCCCGCATAGTTTTTCTACACCATGAACTGCGGCCAAAGAGCCTTTGAGCCAAATGTCAGCTCCTAAACGATTAAGTTCGCTTACATGCATAAAACGATTTTCAAACAATCTCTCTTCTATGATACTCTCTCCATCAGCAATTGCTGCAATAGCCATGAATTGAGCTTGCATATCTGTCGGAAACCCCGGATATTCTGTGGTGATAATGTGAACTGGTTTTAATTTTTCCGGTCCATGTATGGTTATAGTTGTTTTTGTTGACTCACACTCGCATCCCATGGCTTCTAGTTTATCTATTACGGCTTTTAGGTGATTTGCATTAGCATTTTCCAATGTAATAGTAGAATGGGTGATAGCCGCAGCACACAGATATGTTCCGGCTTCTATCCGGTCTGGGATAATTTCTGTAGTTTTAAACTCCAAAGGTTTACCGTTAGTTCCTACTATTGTAATTTCGCTAGTGCCTATACCGTCAATTTTTACGCCGGCACTTTCGAGCATTTCACATAGTTGAACAATTTCAGGCTCTTTGGCGGCATTGACTATCGTCGTAGTTCCATGAGCTAATGCGGCAGCCATGAGAACGTTTTCAGTGCCTCCTACTGTTATCTTGTCAAATACGATTTTTGCTCCGACTAAACCATTTGGGGCTTCAGCTCTGACGTAACCAGCCTTTATCTCTATATGTGCACCCATAGCCTCTAGTGCTTTAAGATGCATATCGATAGGACGTTGACCGATAGCGCAGCCTCCAGGAAGACTGACTTCGCATACTTTAAATCTAGCAAGAAGCGGTCCAAGTACCAATATCGAAGCTCTCATTTGGGATACTATTTCGTAAACAGCTTTTGTAGAATTGATCGAACTGTTATCGATATGGGCTACAGTATTGTCATGTTTTACTTTTCCGCCAAGCATAGTAAGGAGTTTAAGCAATGTACGAATGTCTACTACATTTGGAAGATTCGTTAATGTTACAGGTTTATCGCTTAATATCGTAGCTGCAATTACCGGCAATGCAGAGTTTTTTGCACCACTGATAACCACTTTTCCACTTAATTTTGCCCCGCCTTCTATCTCCAAATAATCCATTCGTACATCCTTTTTTTATTAAAAATTATATCTTAAATATCATTAAGCACTTATTTTGCTGCTATAATATTAAGAATTAATATTTTTTTATATGATTTATGCTATTTTAGAAAAATATTAGAAAATATAGTTTATAATGCATTAATATCAAGTTTAAAGGCTCTATAGTGTCTAGCAGTTTAGATAGGCTTAAAGCTCTTAGCGGTAAACTCGAAGAGAAATTGAGCGTCAAAGAATCATTGTTTGATGATGAATTTGTAGAACAACACACAATTGCTACCAATGCCGTCAATAAAAATTTAAATCCCCAAAACAATAATAATGCAATACAAAACAGTGAAGATAGAACTTATAATATGCAACGCTTGATAAAACTTTTTAATGAGCTAGAAATAAATGAAAAATGTCCTGTTTTTGATGATATTTTTTCATATAAAGCTATGAATTTAGCCGGAATTGGGCTTAAAGATGATGATTTTGGGGAAGTGAGAGCCGGTAAATATATACAAATAATTGCTATTAGCTATGAAGCAAATAATGATGGAGAAAAGAAAAAAGCCAAAAATATATCTTTGGGATATTTTGGCAAGGGCGAAGGATTGGATCTGTCAAAAAAACACAATATTATAGAATTTATCCTTAGATGGCGTTATGAGAAAGGCTTTCAAAACATTGATAATTATAAGCATTTATTGGAAAAATTGCAAACAGTATCTAGCAATATATCTGCAAACTCCTAATATAAAATTAGCTACAATCCGTTTTTAAAACTAATAATAGGGTATATATGGCACTTAATGGATTAAATTTAGAGCAGCGCCAAGCTGCCCAGGCCACACTGGGTCACAATCTAATTATAGCAAGTGCAGGGACCGGCAAAACCTCTACTATAGTAGGACGGATTGCGCATTTATTGTATTCGGGTGTACGACCGGAGAAAATTTTATTATTGACTTTTACCAATAAAGCAGCAGGAGAAATGCTGGCTAGATTGGAAAGATATTTTCCAAAAGAGATCGTATCGGTCATTGAGTCGGGTACTTTTCATGCAGTTTGTTATAGATGGCTCAAGGCCAAACATGGAGAACTTGTGCTCAAGCAGCCAAGCGAGCTAAAAACACTTTTTAAGAGCATCTATGAAACATATGATTTCTCTAACTTAAATGGAGAACCGTTTTCTGCTTTGTATCTTTATGAGCTTTATAGTTTGTATCAAAATGCATCTTTGGATCCTTTTGAAGATTGGTTTTTGGAAAAGTATATAGAGCATGAGCCATTTATCGATAAATATATAGCAATAATAGAAAAATTTGAAATAGAAAAAAGAGAATATGGTTTTGTCTCTTTTAATGATCTTTTATTGCGGACTATTGAAGAGTTGAAGATTTCTGATATAGGTTTTGATGAAATATTGGTCGATGAATATCAAGATACCAATACATTACAGGGCGCACTCATAGATGCCATGAAACCAAGTTCATTATTTTGCGTAGGAGATTATGACCAGAGTATTTACGCATTTAATGGAGCAAATATAGAAAATATATCTACTTTTACAAAAAGATATAAAAATGCCAATCTTTTTTCATTAATTACCAATTATAGGTCAACAGCCTCTATCTTGGCATTGGCAAATCGTGTAATAGAGTACAACCCTCGCATATATCCAAAAAAATTACGCGTAGGTAGAGAAGGGGAGGATAATGCACCAAAACTTTTAGTTTATCATGAACTTTTTGAGCAGTATCATGCCATATCACACTCTATAAAAACATCACACGTTCCATATGATGAAATAGCAGTAATTTTTCGCAATAACTCAAGTGCTGACGGTATAGAAGCAACTCTAAGAGAGCTTGGCGTCCCATGTAAACGTAAAGGCGGTACCAGTTTTTTCGATGCAAAAGAGGTTAAATTTTTGCTTGATATGCTTAGCTTAAAATCAAATCCTAAAGACATGATGGCATTTTTGCATATATTTGAATATGCAAGAGGCGTAGGTCCTGCCTTGGCAAAAGAATTTTTCTTGGCTTTGATTCATTGCGGCAAAGGCAATCTTATGAATGGCATCTTGGATCCTAGCGAGTTATCATTGCCAAAAACTATACGCTCGCAGCAATCAGGGTTATTCCAAGAAGAATGGATCGAAGAAAAAAAAGCGGATATTAAATCCAAACACAACCATCCGCTTCATGCACATGATAAAATTAGCAGTGAAAATATGAAGTTTTTTGATGATTTTTGTGCATATCTACGTGCTGTTAAATATGAAAAAAATCCTGCAAAAATGTTATCACAACTCATTAAATCTCCAATTTATCTTGATGTTATAGAAAATTTGTCACTTGCTCGTTCGAGACTAAAAAATGGAGAGGTTGATACAAATAAATATAATTTAGCCAAAGAAAGAATAGTGCAAAAAGCTAAATTATTATATGAATTGGCTACTCATTATAATGATCTAGCTAGATTTTTGAATGCTATGATATTAGGCGGGAGCGAACTTAGCCAAGGAGAGGGTGTAAATCTGCTCACCGTTCATGCTAGCAAAGGCTTGGAATTTTTAGAAGTTTATGTGATAGATTTGATGGATGGAAGATTTCCAAATACAAAGTTGATGAGCAAGGGGGGAGATCTTGAAGAAGAGCGAAGACTTTTTTATGTGGCAGTCACTAGGGCCAAAGAGAAACTTTATCTCTCACTAGCGCAATACGACAAGGTGAAAAAAACAGAATTTAAACCGTCAATTTTTCTTTATGAAGCAAAACTATTAAAAGAACACGAGGAATTGTTGAGTAGCGAGTAGGGAGGATTTATATTTTAACCTTGCCTAAGATTGTTTGTGTTTTTCGTCATCCGTTCGTGGTGAGCTTGTCGAACCATGACGGATTTACAATTTTAATACCGTCCTTATGCTTCGATAGACTCAGCATGAACGGAATGTATTTAGCCTTCGGCGGTCTATTTGAGACATCGCCTCGGTTTCAAAGCTATAAACGATAAAGCAGTTATCGTTTGTTTAATGCTTTTCATCTTCGCAGGAACGACGGAAACGTGTCATAGTGAGCGAAGCGTAACTATCTCTCATAACTCTCACACTACTTTGTGGCTTGGATGAGATTACTTTATTGAAGTTTATCTATAATAACTAAGAGTGCTTTTGCCAAATTTTTTCGTTTTCCAAAGAGACAATTGTCCTATTGTTGAGGGTAGCTCAAGGTTACTCATGTGTTCTACTATTACCATTTCACAAATATCCGGTTCTATCTTTGCGATAAGTGCAAGAGTCTTTTGGTATATCTCTTCCATTCCTTCACGGATAGAAAATGGCGGATCAAAATAAAAATAAGTTTTTATATTTTTAGCTTTTATAATATCATAAATTGTAGCAAACTTTTCGAAGCTATCACCGCTTAATACTGTAGCATTTAATGGATCTATATTTTTGATGTTATTTCTCAAGGCAGCAAGGGCTGTATGATTTTTTTCTATAAAATAAGCATGTTTAGCGCCACGACTCAATGCTTCAAGTCCTACTGAGCCGCTACCGGCAAAAACTTCTACAAAATTTTTATCTATGATATCAAATTGCAAGGTATTAAAAAATGACTCTTTGAGTATCGATTTTGAACTTCTAGTTGTATCAATGGCCGGAATTGAGATAGCTTTCCCTTTGTACTTGCCGGCCAATATATGTGTATTGAATGTTTTTAAATGTTTCATGGGCGACATTCTACCAAAATTAAAACAATACAATGCTTTGCAAAGTTTCAATGAGTTGACTCTCTTTTCTAACAAAAGGCAACTCTTTGCCTGGTTGGGTTGTGGTTATAATGGTACGTCCCGTGATTAGCTTGGTGAAATCTTGTTGTCTGATACCCCAATAAGAGTGCATTATTACAGGTTCGCCTTGAAATTGTCCCATATAAAGCACTATGTGCCCAGGGACAAATAGCATAGATCTAAATGGAATGGCATCTTGAAGAATTTTTGCTTTTTTCTCTTCCGCACTTAAGCCTAATAGGGATATTTGTGTTCCATCTTTTGCTTGATCTCTTGAATTGCGCTCTAAAAAAATACCAAATGGTGCGAAAAAATCTCTGGTTAGTGCAGAGCAGTCTCTAGCTTCATAATTTTCTCCCCACCCATAAGGTTCATTTATAAATGCACCGGCTATTCTAGCAACATTATTTGGAGTAAATGCTATGGGCTTTGGAGCAATAATACCTTTGTATGTCGGTTTGGCTTTATTGAGTTTTGCCATACCTTTTTTGTCTTTGGTTACAAAAAAATAACCTTCATTGTCATATGGAAATAGGGTGCCTAGTTTGACTAAACTTATAGGCTTTGTATTTTTGTATAATCTAAGATTGTCTTTTACTGTAATGGCATAATTTCCATTTTTAAATTTTCTAATAAAATCATCATCTACTATAGCAATGTCTTTCATGTCAAGCCATCCGAAAGCATATGCTCCATGCACAAATGCCCATTTGCCATCTTTTGAAAAGTGAGAAATTAGCAAAGGCATATTAGGCGGATAAGCACTATTTTGATTGTAGTCAAACGGAAACCCTTCTCCTGTTTGGTGAGGGTCACGATAAAAAGACTCTTTTGTCGGGAGTGATTTGAGATCTGTTCTTTTGATAGTTATAGCTTTTATTTTTTGCGTATTAAATAGTTCTGTTTGTGCATTTGCTATCCATTTCTCATAAGTGCTTGGAGGTATTATGTTGGCTTTTACAGTATATATCGGTTTTTTTCTTACAAAACGGGTTTCCCAGCCATAATCTTCTATTGAAATATTGATTTCACTCATGCTCCATGGTTTAAAATATCGTTCGTTATACTCATTGTCCAGCTTTTTTTGTTCACTTGTTTGAAATGGTTTGACCTGAGTGGCATATGCATTTGGGTTTTGTGGTATGGTTTGCATATCTTTGATAGTTGCTTTTGGCATATTGTCTATTTTGCTTTGCTCTCTCGTGCTAGGCATGAGATAATAATCTGCATGAAGCATGGAAAATAACATTATCATGAGCATATATAGTTTAATTTGCATCTTCAATCCTAACATTCATTTTATTTATGAATAAAAAGGTATTCATTAATTTTCATATTTTATACCAAGTCCGCTTTCATTAGCAAGTGCAATACGACTTTCATTAAAGATTACGCTGCAATTGGTTGGTGGCAAAGAGAGAAGTGCAACCGCATCGAGGTCTATCATGGTAATTACATCAGAAACAGCTGATGCTGCATGCAAAGCGGCAATTATACCTATCGGGCCCTCTAGCATACATCCGATCATGCAGGAAACTCCAAATTCTCTAGCTTTATTTGCTATTTTTATAGATTCTGATATACCTCCGCATTTAGCAAGTTTGATGTTTATATAATCCGTAGAGCCAGATTCCAGTATAGAAGTAGCTTGCGCCAGATTGAAGACTGCTTCATCGGCAAGTACCGGAGTTTGAATACGCTCTTTAATGAATTTTAGTCCGGCAATATCATCAGCTTTTACCGGTTGTTCTATACACTCAGCTATTATGCCTTTAGATTCAATTGTTTGTATTACGCGCACACTGTCTTCTTTGCTCCAGCCTTGATTTGCATCAAGTCTTAATATTACATCTCTTGGTACTGTGTCATATATTGCTATGATCCTGTCAATATCTTGTGACGGATTATTGCCTAATTTAATTTTGAGAATTCTATAGCCAAGGGAAATGGCTTTTAGACTGTCAGCTATCATTTGGTCTATGTCATTGAGGCTGATAGTGATATCTGTCTCAAAACTTGTCTGCGTACCGCCCAAAAGTTGATAAAGCGGTTGCTTAAAAGATTTTGCCTTTAGATCGTATAGCGCTATCTCGATAGCCGATCTAGCTGTAGTGTTGTGCAATAGTCTAGAATGCAGTCTATGTAAAATCTCTTCAAAATCATCTACAATACTAAGCCCGATTATCATTGGACCTAGATATGAAATAGCTGCTTCCATAGTGCCTAGCGTTTCACCTGTTATTACAGCAGTGGGAGCCCCTTCGCCAAAACCGATATTTCCGTCATCGCATTGTATGGTTACTACTATATCTTCTAGATTTTCAACAGTTCTGAGTGCAGTTTTAAAAGGTGTTTGAAGGGGTGAGCGAAATAGGGAAGTATGGATAGATAATATTTTCATTTGCTGCTTTTCATATAGGATACTTTATATGGTATCCTATCATGAAGAGTATAAAATTAAACTTCTTTAATATCTTGTATTTGAGCTGCTAAAGCCTTTATTTCTTTGGCTAAAAGAGCTCTTTTGTCTTCGATAAGACTTTTTTCAAAATCATTTTGAGCATAGCTCAATGGCTCGCTCAAATCTTTGTACTTTTTGAGCAGCACATCTTTTTTATCTGATAATTCTTCTAGTGAATTGTTATCTATAGTCTCTATCTCTTCTGTCATCCCTATCGTCTCTTCTGAAATCTCTATCTCTTCTGTCATCTCTATCATCTCTTCTAAAATCCCTGTCGCGTCTATCTTCATTTTTATATATTTTTACATCTTCACGTTTGGCATAATGTTTTTGTTGAATTTTTCTTGGATGTGTGAAAAATTTACCGCCATGAAGTCTGCGGCCATTATGAAAGTAATATCCATTTTTAAAGTGTCCGCCATAATAGTATTTACCTTTGTAAAAATATGACGGTCTATCATAATATCTATCTTCTACAAAAACAACATAGTTGCGAGGATGTACTATTATTCTTGGTTCATCACGATGATAAAATCTTGGTTTGCGATAAAATTCTCCACCAACTAGTCTCATGCCATTATAAAAATAGTATCCATTTCTATAATCTCCCCCATAATAATATCTGCCTTTATAAAAATATACCGGTTCATTATAATGTCTATCCATTTCAAAAACACCGGCTATAAAACCGGGTGTTACTGCACCGACTCCCACATTAACTCCCAAATTTACAGAAACTTCTGCAAATGAGAATGTCGTACTCAAAAGTCCGGCCGCCACTAAATATTTTATTGATAATTTTTTCAAAAAAATCTCCTTTTATTAATTATATTATAATAATACCGTATTAAAGTGAAACTATTGTGAATCTTTAAGAGAGTATTTGAAGTATTTTTGCAACCATAAGTCCTGCGCCCGTACCCACGATATACCCCATTAGTGCCATTAAAACACCTATTGGCACTAAGGCTTTTGAGTAAGCACTTGCCAATATAGGAGCAGAAGCCACTCCTCCTATATTGGCAAGAGATGCTACGCCTAAAGTAAATAGATCTAGTCTAAATAATTTTGCAAATAGCATCATAAGAATAAGATGTATCACAAGCACAGCAAAACTGGCAATTATATATAACGGTGCTTGAGCTAATTCAGAAAAATCAGCCCTTGAAGCAATAAGGGCTACTATGAAATATAACATCATTTGTGCGATCAAAGATGACCCGCCAATTTTGGCAAGAGGTGTCATAGCAAAAAATATACCTGCAAGTGTGGCTATCATGACAACCCAAGTATAGTGAGTTATAAAATCTGTAGTTGGAAGTAGTGTGGCCAAATACTCACTGGCCGTATTTACCATCAGTGCACTACCTAATAATAACATCAAAGAAGAGAGCGAAATGTCTGATCTGTTTTTTTGAATATTTAATTTTTCGGATACAGCGTCTATGGTGGATGTATCAGCCTTGGCCCAAGAATTAAATTTGGCAGCAAACGGCACTAATGCCAATAGCAGCATCACCCATAATGTATAATTTATAGAATCTGCGATAAGCACATAACCCATGTTGTTATTTGATATATTCAAGGCTCCTTGCACGGCTATCATGTTGCCGGTACCTCCCGTCCAGGAACCGCAAAGCGCGCCAAATGATTTCCAGGCCTCATGGCCGTCAAGATAATTGTGAAATATACCATAAGATATTATAAAGCCCATCATGATAGATACTGTTGCCAGGATGAATGTAAAAATCATTTTTTTACCAAGTTTGGCTATGGTTCTGATATCTGCTTCTAGTAGCATAAGAAATATCATACTAGGAAGCAGTGTGTTTTTGAATGAACTGTATACCGATTCGATATTTTCGTTTTTACTCCAAAGACCAAGTGACGAAAGTATCATTACTAGGCCATATATGATGACTATACTCGGCAAGACATCAAATATTTTCCATTTAAATCTGTTTTCTATTGATGAGACTATTCCTATTATAAATATCAGTACGGTCAAAAATACTATACCGCTTTCTATCATTATCTTATGCCTTTATAATATAAATAATTATTATTTTGTTTTTTCTCTGTTTCTGCTAGAAGCATATCTAGTGCCTCGTTTGCCTTTCGCGTGACAACTCTCACATATGGAAAACCGATAAGAAAAATCAAGTACTTTACCACAACGATGACACTCTTTGACAAAATGTCCATGTTTTAATGATGTTTCAATAAAGCTGTTTAGTCTGCCACGACTCTTAATAGCAAGCGCAGTATCTTCGAAGTATTCCGGGAAACGGAAGGATAACCAAAGATATAATGATATTTCTCTGACCCTATCTTCTGCATTTAAAAGCATTTCATTGGTTTGTGCAAAACGCGGTAGATCTTTTGGAGGAATGTACGGAACCTTTTTGTTCGCTTCGATATATCGTATATATTTATGTAGTACTGATTCTATATATGGAGATGATAGACTGGCTGGAGCACATGATAAATGATATTTTGTTTTTAGATCTAATTTATATTCATCAACTATTGTAGCTATTTCAATCATAGATTCTATATTTGCAGCCACAAACGGACCTTCAAATTCCATATTCTCTGCAAAGAAATCTAGTATTTCGACGATACCTTCTGTTTGGAGTATATCTCCAATTAGCATTACATGTTCAAAACTTGCCATTACACTCACAGGCAGAGCAATATCGGTTAGCGGTGTATGAAAAGCTTTAGTGATAGTGTCTAGCGAGCTTTTCTCCAATGCACCGACATAACCTTTCTCTTCAAAACCAAATCTCCCGGCTCTTCCTGAAATCTGCAATACTTCTGATGGTTCAAGTTCTCGTCTGTGCACACCATCAAATTTATTATCTTTTGCAAAAATTATGGTTTTAATAGGCAGGTTCAGCCCCATTGCGATGGCATCGGTAGCTATGAGTATATCACTTTCTCCATCTCTAAATCGTCTAGCTTCTTCTCGTCTGACCTCCGGAGATAGGTTGCCATACACCACAGATACACTATATTCGCTTGTCAATTGTTGTTTTAGTGACAATACATCTTTTCTTGAAAATGCCACCAAAGCACTTCCTGGTTCTATCTTGTGAAGAGGAGTAGGGTGCGGCAAAAGTTCAAGTGGATTTTTTCGCTCAAAAGCAATGACTTCTAGCGGCTCTTCAAGATACAAGGCTAGTTGCTCGATGGCCTTTAGGACATTGGATGAGCCAGTAAGTATTACTGTTTTTGCCGGCACACCTATGAGAGCATTTGCCCAAGCCCAGCCCCTGTCTCTGTCATTTATCATTTGTATCTCATCTATGACGCATACATCCACAACGACACTGCTATTCATCATCTCAATTGTAGAGCTTATGTGAGTAGAATCTTCGTGAATTATCTCTTCTTCTCCGGTAATTAGAGATGCAACTACATTTAGTTTTTGCAGATTTTCATATCCTTCTAATGCAAGCAGACGCAGAGGAGCTAGATATGAGCCGGTCGTAGCGTTGGATAGATATTGCAAGGCAGCATGAGTTTTGCCGCTATTTGTAGGACCCATATGAAAAATAATTTTTCTTTTTAGTGATCTAGCCAATGGAAAAAGCTGTTTGAAATCTCGGATGCTTTTTGCCAGTAATTGCTCTTGTTTGTATTTTTCCAAAAATGGCTTTATATATTCATGCCAATGGTATAGTATACGTCTTTTTGTTTTTTCTTTTAGTTTTAGTGTTCTAGATGATATCAGTTGCGGCTCAAAAAATTGAAGTATAAAATCTGTAGCTTTTTCATCGTCTATCTTGAGCCCATCTGCTAATTCGAGCATCTCATCTTTTAACTCATCTATGCTAATGTGCAAATCTTCTATGAGTCTATCGCTGAGCTGTTCAAACTCATCTTGATACGGCAGGCTATCGCCTCTCCATACAAGACCGTAGATAAATTTCTTGGTATACGACAAAGATATGTCATACCTCAATGTTCTATCGCAATATTCGTATGATTTTTCTTTTTGGATTATGAAATCATCTGTACTTTGGGTTAGATAGTATCTATTGTTGAAATCTTTAATTATTTTTTCAATTTTATCAAAAGGCAGAGGTATATGATCAAGAGGTGCATCAGGAGGCATGGACTTAATCGCATCTATAATCTCTTTTTCATTCAAATACGGATTGCCGTGTTTTTTTAATCTTTCCAAAAAATTGTCAATTTCTTTTTGCTTTTCTTTGATAATTTCTTGTTTTATGGTTTGAAGATTTGATATCAAATCTTGTGTCGGCTCGTCGCCCGTAGTTTCTAGATCTATCTGATCAGATGTGCATAGCAGCAATTTATTGAAATCTATATCTTTTAGACTAAAAGAAAAACTATGATAAAACTCCATCCGTCCAAGCGCATCAAATGTCACATCCAAGGCTTGTTCCAAATTGGCAAAACTTTTTTTCTGCCTACCATATAGGAGTTTGTTTCGTATTTTATTTGGTGTGATCTTGTGGCTCGCTACATCAGCAAAAGAATCCAAAATATTATATTCTTCTTCTTTTGTATGAGGGATTTGAGAAAGAACATCCAAGATGTTGGCTGTTTTTTCTGTTGCAAACTGCTTTGATGATTGTTTGCGTTCACCCGTGTCTGTCAAAAATGAGACTATTATTTCCCTAGGCTTTGCTTCGCCTTCGCTCCATATGCGTCTTAAGGCACGCACCATATCTTCTCTGCTAAGAGAATAGGGTGATAGCTCAAGCAGCATCATCAGCCCCATGAGTTGTTCTTCACTCAATGTGGCTACACCTTCATCGAACGGTAACCCTTGAAAGAAAGCACGGATTTTATTGTTTAATTTTATATGTATATTTTTTTTCTTTTTTGCCATTTTTGCTTGCTTTTAAATTAAGTTTTTACAAGTATAGCATAAACAAACTAGAGTGCATATGGTTGCTATTAATATAACAAACAAAAAATAAAATATTTATTATGCAAATAATTCATTATTATCGATTTTAAATATATTGAAAATATTACTGTAAATATAATTGATATCCACAGAGTTTAATATCCCGCAAACTTATTCAGGAGTATTGTAAGCTCTATCTCCGGCATCTCCTAATCCGGGCAAGATAAACATATTACTATCAAGCCTCTCGTCAATTTGAGCTATATATAATTTAATATCGGGATGTTTTTTTTCTATCACAGATATTCCCTCGGGACAACCTATGATATTAAGAGAAAAGATCTCTTTTGGTTCTTTGGTTTTGATAACATCAATTGCATCACTCAATGATCCGCCGGTAGCAACCATAGGATCTACGATAACTACTATTTTTCCTTTTGAGTCTGGGATACGATCATAATATAATTTGCTTTTGTGAGTTTGCTCATCTCGTCTCATAGCCAAAAATCCAAATGAAGCTTTTGGAAAAAGATCACTCAAAGCTTCTATCATTGGCAGCCCGGCACGCAAGATAGATACAAAGACAATATTTTCTTCATCCAAAAAATCACAAGAGATTTTCTCTCTCCATGTTTCTATGCTATATATTTTTGGTTTTTGAGAGCCGAGCGCTTCATATGCCAAAAATCTAGCCAACTCTTTGATTATATGCCTAAAATGTAAAGAATCCATTTTTTGTTCACGAAGACGATTGATTAGGTTTTTGGCTACAATATTTGAAAGTTCTTTTATCATGGTATCTCTTTTGATTGATTTGTATAATTTATTATATCTAATTATTGAAAGTGTTGTATATAGTAAGTTATTTGAGCAAATTTATTCAAAAAAACTATATTGGTTAACATAATATAAATTCTATCAAAAATATATTATTACCTTCCAGAGTAAATTTGCTTATGTAAAATCCTATAAAAAAATTTATATATTTATGCATTTGGTCTAGTTTGTAATGTGATTATGAAAAAATATTTTATTTCGTATGATTTAATTTTTTATTTTTTTATGATTGATCAGAAATATTATTTTTCTCAGGCGAATTAATGTTTTTAGAATCCCCAATAATTTTTTTATTGCTTCTACGCTTTGGACACAAAGCGAAATTTTTTTTTCAATTAGAACATGATTCCTAAAAAACAGTTAGTAGTAATCATTTTATAAAAAACATTTAATCGGATGTTCTGATTAATCATAATTTGATTTTAGTTCAATTAATAAATGACCACAAGCGTCTTATTCTAAGCTAGAGGCCTCAATTAATAAATATTACTATTAAAAAATATCAAAACGCCCTATTTTTTAAATCTATATAGCACATATTTAATATATTATTTAATAATAATCACAACTATGTAATACCAATATTACCATATCGTATACAAATCACGCTATATAGGGAGATAAATAAGTTTCTATGAACATACGTTCATTTTGTATATATAAACAATGCTATGTTAATGAACAATTGTTCACTTAGTTTAATTCTTGATTTTAATTAAATTAACAAGTGTTCATATAATCAATATTCTCCACTCTTGACATATGAACAGATGTTCACTATAATACTTTTATTAAAAGGATATGCTATGGATAATACAGAACAAAACACCAATTCATTGCCCTCTAAAGGCGATAAAACAAAGGAAAAGATACTGGATGTATCACTAAAGCTATTTGCTGCCAAAGGCTATAAAGCCGCTACAGTGCGTGATATAGCCGGAGCAATAGGTATAAAGCAAAGTGCCTTGTATAATCACTTTAAAAACAAAGATGAGATATTGGAATCGCTCATAGAAGAGCTTACTACATCAGCCATAGCCAAGCTTTTTGCCAATTTTAGTACGCCAGAATCATACAAGCAAGGCAAATCGCTTCTTTTGTCTATAGCGACTACTTTTAAACTGATTAGTTTTGATGTACAAAATGAAGCCCTTTTCAAGCTATTGATGCAAGAAATCTTCAATAATGAGCGTATTAGAGAGATATATAATGAATATTTTTACCAAGAAAACGTCAAAAAGCTCTCATCTTATCTATTTGCAATGATGCAAGACGAAATGGTGGCATCGTCGGACCCTCTATTATTGGCAAACGAGTTCTTTGCACCCCTATTTTTTTATCAAATGCAGATCTCTTTATTGAAATTAGATAAAAAATCTACCTCTTCTATGGTATCATTATTCGAAAAACACGTAGAATATTTTTGGGAAACTATTAGAATTAACCAAAAACAAACATTATTTTAATAATATTATATAATATAAGGATAGAAATGAAAAAAAATTATGATCTTTTTGCTCATAAATCTAAAAATTGGGACATGAATAGCGTTCGTGTTCGCAATGCTAAGGAAATTTCCGACGTCATATTAAACAATATTGACATTGATTCTTCTATGGAAATTGTAGATTTTGGTGCCGGAACCGGATTGCTTAGCTTTTTTATAGCCCAACATGTCTCCAAGATTATAGCGATTGACAATTCTCCTTCTATGCTAGAGGAATTTAGAGCCAAACAATCAGAATTTGCATGCAAAACGGATATCATAAAGGCCGATATCATGGATGATGACCTAAAATTAAATGTTGATGGTGTTATATCATCCATGACTATGCATCATATAGAAGATATTGAAGCTCTGTTTTTAAAATTATTTAATATGCTCAATAAAGGCGGGTTTATTGCTATTGCGGACCTAGACAGTGAAGATGGAACATTCCATAGCGACAATAAAGGGGTTTATCATTATGGTTTTGATAGAGAAAAGCTAACAAATATTGCTCAAAAAGCCGGATTTGAAAATATAAATTTTGAAACTGCAAATATTATAGAAAAACCGCATGCTAATTTTTCTGTATTTGCAATGACTGCACAAAAAGTATGATTTTATGAAAATACTTTGGCTGGCTATATTTTTTTTGGTTTTTCTTTGGTCCGGATATGAACCAAAAGATAGAATGATCTGGATATTAGAGGTGTTCCCTGCCATTATAGGATTTGTAATTTTAGTCGTTACCTATCGCAGCTTCCCATTAACCTCTATTGCATACATATTGATATTAGCGCATATGGTTGTATTAATGATCGGCGGCCACTATACGTACGCAGAAGTACCGCTATTTGACGCGCTAAATGATTATTTTAACGGTAATAGAAACAATTATGACAAAGTCGGTCATTTTATGCAAGGAGCTGTTCCTATAATTATTGCCAGAGAAATTGTGATCAGAAAAAATGTTTTTACAGCACAAAACTCTTGGATGATCTTTTTTCTATTATGCTTCGTTTTGGCCGTAAGTGCTTTTTACGAATTGCTCGAATGGTGGAGTGCGGTACTGATAGGAAGTGCCGCAGATGAGTTTTTGGCGACACAGGGGTATGTTTGGGATACACAGTCTGATATGTGGTATGCATTGCTAGGCGGCATAATATCTCTAGCTATTTTTAGCCGTTTGCATGACAAAAAGCTCAGAGAGACATCTTAAAATAAAAATTTTTTCTTTATGGCTACTTCGTAGCCATATTTGATATCTCTTCTTGTGCTAATTTATCTGCCATTTTAATACTTTCCAATGCATTTAATAATATTTGTTTCGTGCTAACAATAGGCTTCATACGTAGATTGGTAGCTTTCTTATCCAAACTATCATTTAGTATACAATCCATTGCTTCTTTTTCCAGTTCAGCTAAAATTTCATTAATTTTGGTTTCTATATATGCAATATTCATCGATATTCTTTATGCTTTTGGTCTAAATATAGTTATATTTTCTTCATTTGCTTCCATATATTTACCGCCGATCAGATCAACACAATAAGGGACTGCAGGAAATACTGCTTCCAAACACTCTTTTATGGATTTTGGCTTACCTGGAAGATTGACAATGAGAGATTTATTGCAAATACCTGCCGTTTGCCTAGATAATATAGCAGTAGGGACATGGCGCAAACTAACTGCCCTCATTTGCTCTCCAAAGCCAGGCAATAGCTTATGGCACACAGCCTCTGTAGCTTCAGTAGTTACATCTCTAGGTGCCGGGCCTGTGCCCCCTGTAGTTACTACGAGATCGCACTCATAAATTTGTGCGAGTTCAAGCAAAGTTCGCTCTATAAGTGATTGCTCATCTGCTATGCAGCGATATTCATATCTGCAATCATTTACAAGGTACGAGCTAAGCGTATCCATGATAGCTCTACCTGATAGATCTTCATATATTCCGCTTGATGCTCTATCGCTAGTCGTTACTACGCCAATTGTTATGATGTCCATTTTGAATTATTCCTTTTTAGATTTTGATAAGTATTTTATCTAACATATTTGTGCTTAGTACTCTTTTTAAATATCCGAGAATATAGGTAGCCTTTGTGATGTAATATCTTGGTTTTGGTTTTGGCGTTAATATAATACGATGCACTGCTTTTGCCACAGAGATTGCCTCTTCATTAAAGGGGACTCGTTTGCTTGTACCATCTAGATTTTTTTGGTATGTTTCTTTAAATCTTGATTTGTTAATATCTATATTTTCTTTTAATTTTTGTATAGCATTTTTTCTAAAAGAGCTGGTGATCGGTCCGGTGTTTAGGAGTATGGGATAGATATTTGTATCTTTTAGCTCTAAGCGTAAAGTATCTGTAAGTCCTTCAACGGCATACTTGCTGGCATTGTAAGCGCCTCTGCCAAATAGAGAGATAAGGCCCAGCACAGAGCTGTGCTGTATGATTTTGCCATAACCTTGTTTTTGCATCACGGGTAATATTTGTCGCGTACACTCATGCAACCCAAAAACATTTATTTCAAATTGTTTTTTTAAAGCTTCAGTGGGTAGATCTTCTATTGCCCCAGGTTGTCCGTAACCTGCGTTATTAAACCAAACATCTATTTTGCCGTTTTTATCTAGAACATAACTTATGACATTGGATATTTGATTTGGGTCTGCCACGTCTAAAAGCTTGGCATCTTGAAAGCCAAGTTCTTTTAATTTTAAAACATCTTCATTTTTTCTAGCAGTCGGACAGACTATCATGCCCTGCTCTTTAAGATATACAGCGGTGGCCAATCCGATACCAGAACTGCAGCCGGTTATGACAATAATATTCATTTTTGACCGACTTTGTAAAATAATAGTGCAGGTATTAATCCACCTAAGGCTGCTAGTAGCATATCTTTATGCGCATCCCATATATCACCTTGAGTACCTAGATACTCCATACCGAGTTTGCCGCCAAATATCATAGCAACCCCCCATTCTATTAGCTCATAAACAAGCGAAAAGGTCATGACACTTTGCACAGCAAAAAACCAACTCAAACCATTACTAAATAATAATTTTCTCTCCAAAAATTCTTTGGCCGGATATACCCAAACAAGTCCAAATAAAAGATGGACTAATCTATCAAAATTATTTCTCTCCCAGCCCATAAATTCATTCAGGCTCCAATTGCAACAAGCATTTAGCCACTCCTCATATGGTACTAAAGAATAGGTGTAATGCGCACCAAGTTCATGAATAACCATGAAAATTGCTATCAAAGTATAAGAGATATTTGAAAATGTAAATTTTCTATAAGTAAAAATCAAGACCGATAATATAGCAACAACAAGCATATTTTCCAGCATCCAATCATGCCTGCTAAAAGGTGAAATAGCAGCAAATATCCAAACTATACAAAAAATGAATAGCAAGAATAGCGCATACTTTTGATTTTTATCGATACTATCTAACATTCAGTAAATGACCAGCCTTTTTTATAAGATAAGTTGTTGTGTATTTTGAAAAGAAATCAAAAGCATCTTTGGAATTAATGATCTTATCTTCATCTCCTAAAAATACTTCTATTTTTATACCTCTGTTTTTTAATGACATTAGAGTATTCTCGTTCCATTCATAGGTCAATAACTCTTCTAGTTGCTGAACATTTCCATCGTTTATATATTTTTCTAGATTGATATGACTATTTGGCAAGCAAATATTGGTTAGAAAATTTTGTATATATTTATCTTTATTGGCACTAAAATAATGAGTTTGAGCTCTTAAAAAAGATTTTGATTGTGTTTTGAAAAATGCAGGGGAAAGCAAAATAACTCTTTCAACTCTTTGTGTAGTAGTTAGAGTATATTCTATTGCTTTTTGAGCACCATAGCTAAAACCTGCTACTGTATAATCAGTTTGGTCTAAAAATGGCTCAAACAATTCTTGCTCATTTTTTAGACAAAATCCACTAAAAAATTTCACGAAGCATCTCTCTGGCTTGTTCTTGAGTAATGGATTCATGCTGTAATAGATAATTGCTCATCATGGTGCAAATATTATCCAGTTTATCAAGCAATGCACTTGTCTCTTCGTATGCTGTTTGCAATAGCTGTTCTTTGACATTTATACCATCTGTTGCTTCTATCATCAAATCAAAATCATTTATAACTTTTTGCGCTAAATCTTTAGCGTGAACAATGTCTTTGCTACTATTTGTAAACACTTCTTTATATTTTTTCTGTGTTGCTATCGTGCCGGCCAGGTCCACTTTTATTTTATGCAACAATTTGCTTTTTGCTAAAATAGTATAATCAAATTCTTCAAATCTCTCGCTTGCTATGCCTATTTTTTCAAATCCTATATCGTACCAAGTTGCCACCAGTGCTTTGGCTCCTTGATATGTTGCTTGAATGGCTCTCTCGTTTTCGTCAAGTGTTAATAATCGTTTTTTGCCAACCATTACTTTATCCTTGACTGCTTCAAAATCACTAGATTCTATCATTCTTTTATGATTTTTTAGTGCATACATGGCGGCTTCATTGACCCATGTGGCCAAAGATGCGAAATTGAATCCGACACTCATTTTGGCAATTTCGCTTATGTCCACGTTGTGCATTTTTTTTGATAAATATAGCTCTAAAGTATTGATTCTCTCTTGCATATCTGGCAATGAAACAAATATTCTTCTATCAAATCTACCTGCACGCAATAAAGCTTCATCTAGCACATCGATCTTATTTGTGGCCGCTATTACCATTACCCCAGAACTCTCTTCAAAACCATCCATTTCTGTTAGCAGCTGATTGAGTGTTGCTTCTCGTTCATCATTTTGTCTGCCGCCCCTGCTTTTACCTATCGCATCTATTTCATCAATAAATATAATGCTAGGTGCATTTTGCTTGGCAGTTTGAAATAATGTAGATACCCTTTGCGCTCCCATACCCACGTACATATGGACAAAAGATGCCCCGCTTTGATAAAAAAATGGCACGCCTGCTTCGCCGGCCACTGCTTTTGCTATCATTGTTTTCCCTACACCCGGAGGTCCAACTAGCAAAACTCCCTTTGGCAGTCTAATGTCAAAATTTGTATATTTTTGGGGTGATTTTAAAAAATCAATTATCTCTTCTAATTCTTCTTTTACATCTATGATACCTGCTACGTCTTTGAAACGAACCGATGAGCTAATGGCTCTTATTGGTTCGTCTGCCGTATCATTTGAATCATTTGGTGCTTTTTTGGGGGATGAAAATATGGATAATGGCTGCTTGTTAGAAAATAGATAATATGCCAATATAGCTAGAATAAATATACTCAAAACCCAAATAAGCCAATTTTCTCTCTCTTTTATCTCTACTGGATATTTTGCATAATATTTAGGATAATCTATCACCTCTTTGTAAATTCTAAATGTTTGTTGAGGAGTTGTAAAATATAGATATTCTCCATTTACTGTAATTTTTTTTATGGTTTTATTAGCATCTAATTTGTCTGCTTGCGACCTCGTGATCAACGTACTAGTATCCCTAAAGATAGAAAAAAGTAATAAAATTACCAAAACTCCAAAAAACAGAGCAATTGCTTTGATTTTTTTAAAATTGAAGCCGATTTTTTTCATCTTGTACCTCCACGCTCTCTGCTAAAATCCAATTTCCGCTTAGATCTTCTTGGCTGGAAACCTCAAGAGTATTATAATACTGGTCAAACCCTTTATAGATATTATTTTGCCCATTTTCCAAAAGTACTTCGAGATTTTTGCAGTTTTTTTCTCTAAACTCCCTATTTTTGGTTTTAATACAGCTTGTAAGCTCATTGTGTCTTATTCTTGCAATGTCTCCGCTGACATCTTGTTTCATCAAAGCAGATGCAGTATTGTCTCGCCTAGAGTATGTAAAAGCATGTATGTGAGTAAGGGGCAAACTCCAAACTCTTTGCATAGCCTCTTTCCATATCGCTTCACTTTCTCCGGGATGTCCAACTATATAATCAGTACCCAATGCATAACCATGTTCGGATAAGAAATTTAAGAGTTTTATATCTTCATCAAATTTATTTCGTCTATTCATGAGTGAGAGCATCTCATCGCTTGTATGCTGCAAGGCAATATGGAGATGTTTTGCCATCCATGGCTCATTTAATAATTCTTTGAAACCCTCATCAATTTGTATAGGCTCAAGACTGCCTATGCGTACGCGTCTAACACCTCTTATTAAAGAGATTTTCTTAAGAAGCGCAGCCAAAGAGCTTCCGATATCTCTACCATAGCTTCCTACATTTGTACCGGTAAGTACAAACTCACCATATCCATTGGATGCCAAAATATTGATTTGATTTAGTATTGTATCATGTGTATGAGACCTAGCTCTGCCTCTAACTTGGGGTATTATGCAATATGAACAATCAAAATTACACCCCTCTTGGATCTTTATAAATGCCCTACTCTTGCCTATAAAATTTTCTACCACGGTAGTATCAATATGTTTCAAATCACCTATTTCATAAAACGGTTTTTCATTTTGTAAAAGTTTGTCTATATTTGATTTTTCAGAGTGTCCCATTACGCCAAATACTGAGCCATCTTTCCATAGCGCATCCCCTTTTGCATGAGCTCCGCATCCGGCAAGAATAATTTTTGCATTTGGATTGCGTCTTTTAAGTGAAGATATATATTGCCTCACTGAGCTATCAGCACCATTTGTAACTGTACATGAATTTATAACTACTATATCACTTGCAGTTTCATCATTTGATACTGCAAATTGATGTAAATTTGACAACATCACTTGCGTATCAAATTGATTTGTGCGACATCCAAAAGTTTTAAAGTATACTTTTTTCATTGCATAGACTCTTTGTGTTCCTGAACGTCTTCGGGTGGTGTATTTTTTTGATTATCATTCGCCATAAAAATAGATTGAGAAGGATATGCTAACAAAATATCATGTTCATTTTTTATACTGTTTATTATAGAAGCAGATATTGTACTTCGCAGCGGCAATGTAGCGTAACTATTTGTATAATACCATACGCTTATTTTCATACCATAAGGAGTTATAAGGGTAAAAACTCTAGGCTCAACGCTAATATTTTTTAGATGATGATGCCTGCGAAGTCTATTTAATTTTTTACGTGTATTTTCTGTATATCCTTTTGAATATTTCTGTGCTATATCTTTGGCTATAGAAGATGCTTTATTTATATTTGAATCAAAAGTAACAATAAAATCAATACCATCCCATACGGTATCCAACCCACTATGAGTATAGTTGGCGATCATATTGGTAAAGATATAATTATTCGGTATATATACTACTCTCCCGGCCCTTCTATTTCTTTCAAATGTTGTAAGAGTTACATCTTCTAATATCGTCATTCTCAAAAGAGAAATATCTATAATATCGCCTACGTATTCAGCTCCATCTTTAAAAAATCTAACCCTATCCCCTACATGAACGCTGCCGCCGAAAAATATAACAAGCCATCCGATTATACTCATGAACCATTCTTTAAGCGCAATTGCTATACCAGCAGATGCAAATCCCAAAATAGTTACAAGATAATTTACATTTTCAATATATGCAAAAAGTAAAATCAATATAACAAATATAACAAAAGTAACATTCAATGCCTTGTTTAACGTATAAAAACGCTCAATATCTGTCAAATAGCGTCTCATTAAATATTTTGAAAATAACAATAGTCCAAACAGAACACCAAGAATTATGCCTACTGTTATAAGTTTTTTACTTTCTTGAGCTATTCCTTGAGTGATGCCGATCTTCATCTCTTCTATTTTTTTACTGTAAACATTTAGCGTAGTTCTAAAAAGCTCCACAAAAGGTCTTAGGGTATCTAGCAGTTCTTTTGTTTTTGCAATTTCTTGTTTGTACTCTTGCTTATCGGTAGAAGTATCTACTAGTTCTTTTAAAATTTGTTCTTTTCTCTCTAAGTTTTCTACAACAGAGATTAGAGACTTGTACCTTTGTTCATATTCATTTTGGTCACTTTTGAGCTTTTCTCTATAAGATAAAGCCGAAAAAATTGATAATGGGTTACTAATTATTGGAGCATTATCTATCTGGTTTGGTGATAAAAGTTTCTTGAACGGTTCCTCTTCGTATTCGCCCAACAGTTGTAATTTATTGACTATCCCCTCTCTTTCATCTTGCAGAGCCTTGAGATTTGTTTGTCTTTCACTGTTTTCCGGAGATTTTCTCTCTAATCTGGTTATCTCTCTGTCTAAAGTATTTTTTTTATTTTGAAGTACTTGATAGTTTTGGTAGTTTTCGTATACAGTAATCCAAATATTATTTTTTAGTTCATCATCGATATTGTTTTTTTCGCCAACAAGATCTTTTGTTTTTATCGTATTCAATTCTTCTTTTTGGCTTTCATTTATTTCTATATTTGATTGACTTGGTGCGCCAAATAAGAAAAATGTTAATATAAAAAAAAGAATTATTTTTGCATTCATCATTTAACCCCAAATGTTTTGAGAACTTTTTTGACCATATCTTCACTAATCTCTGAGCTTATTATATGGTCTCCTATGCCTTTTGGCAATATAAATTTTATTTTATTTTTGGCGCTTTTTTTATCCAAAAAGAAATGGTCATAAAAACTATCCGCATCAGATATATGATAATCTGTTGGTAGGTCAAATTTTTTCAACACATTTTCTATCTTCAAAGCATCATCATGGCTCAAAAATCCAAGCTCTACTGCCAAACGATTTGCCATAACCATGCCAATAGCCACGGCTTCACCGTGCAGATATTTTGTATATCCTGTTTCATTTTCTACAACATGGCCAAATGTATGACCGTAATTAAGTGCTGCTCTTATGCCTGTTTCTTTTTCATCTTTACTAACAACATCTGCCTTGATAGTTACACTTTTACTTATCGCTTTTTTGAGAGTTTCTTTGTTGTGTAAATCAGCATTTTGTAAAAATTCAAAATATTCTTTATCAAAAGTAACAGCTACTTTTATCATCTCTGAAACACCGGCAGCAAACTCTCTTGGGGGTAACGTATCCAAAAAATATGGATCTATATATACGGCTTTTGGTTGATAGAATGCCCCTATTAAGTTCTTGCCAAATTGATTATTTACTCCGGTCTTGCCGCCTACGCTCGCATCAACCTGTGCCAAAAGAGTTGTCGGAATTTGAATAAAATCGATACCTCTTTGGTATAGTGAAGCGGTAAATCCTGTCATGTCGCCTATCACACCGCCGCCAAAAGCGACAAGGAGCGATTTTCTATCAAATTTATATTCAAATAATTTGTTCAAAATATCTTCTACAGTTTGCAATGTCTTGTATTCTTCACCATCTGGTACCATAATGACTTGAAGTTGTGCAGCAGTAATTTTGGACAACAATTTTTCCAAATGATAATTAGCTATTGTTGGATTTGTAATTATGGCTACTTTATTATCAAAATTCAAATCAGGCAAAGAATCTATAGTGATTTCATAAGAGTGATTTTCTTGAGATTCTAGTGCAATTGGTATAATCATATTAATTCTTAACCTTTTATATTTGTATTTATTATGCTTGATTTTATCCTATTTAGCATTAAAAACCAATATTGTCTTATGTATCGCTATCTTCAAAAGGGATTAACAACTTCGGATGTCTATAGATTCTTGGAAATAGATTTAAAACTTTGATAATCATTAATTGTAGTATAAAAGCATGTTTTGATTTGTCTTGAAAAAAAGTTATGTGTAAAATATTCCTCATTTTTGACAATTCTCTAATAGGGTTTGCGACTTTTTGCTCTACTGTTATACTGGAATTAAACAAGTTTGCCATTGTTTCATAGTGGTCAATGGTCATTTTTCTACCGCTAAAATCGCCATCTGGGTCAAAATCACATAATTTTAACGGCAACTTTAATATTTCGCACACATCAAAAGCTGTAGAAGATATTGATTCCATTTTTTCTTCATCATTCATCATGATAACAGCAGAATTTATATCTGTTATATTTATACTGCCAAAAATATATATCAATTTTCTGAGATAGTAAAAAGTGAGATTGTGATACTCTTTATATAACGAAATTTGTGAACACATCACAAGACCTATATCATATTGAGTAATATCATATTCTACAGTATCTTGTGTTCCATTTAATTCATAAGTTATATCAATATGAATACCATCATCTTGATAGCCCTTGATCTCTTCTGTAAGCTTTAAGTTTGTAGGATAAAATACTCTCACATAAAGCTCTTTGTTTTGTAATGTTTTTGTTAGCCGTATCGCCTCTTTTAAATACTCTATAGCTTTTTTCTTATCATAACGCAGATCAAGCAATAGATATATGTTTTTACCAAATGGCTCTGGAAACAAGCCCTTTCTTTTGTTGATCAGTTTATAAATCCCATCTAGTACCGTTGGTCTGCCGACAACCAATAGTGTATCATTGGGACGGATCATAGTAGCACCGGTTGGCAGTATCTGCTTTTCATCTCTATAAAGAGCTACTATTTTCCATTTTTGCTGCACTATGGAGCCTACATGTCTAAAGGCATAACTGCTGCCAAAAGGCACATGTATTTCCATTACTTCACCTTGTCCAAGACCGATATTGTTGGGAACTATTGGAACATTTGGAAGCTTATCAAATAAGTGCCCCGATATTAGATCATACATATCCAATACTATAACATTATGATTGAATTTAGATGTCCTTTTGTCATCCCATTGATTAAGTAAAATTATGCGCAGCTTATCATCTATTCTATTAAGATTATGGATAATATGTTTGACATCATCATAAGATTCTATAATTATAAAAACATGAGAATAGTTTTGTTCTTCTAGAATGTGCTGGAGTTTACTATAGCTAGTCGCGTCTAGATTGGAAAATATAGTATTTTTATTGTGTTTAATATCTTCTTCTAGTATTGTATTTGAGACTATATGGTAGTGATTGTTGGCAACTCTTTTTTTATTAAGCCATACAATAAAATACTTTGCAATTTTACCTTCGGCTAGAATCAATATATTTTTCATAAAACTCTCTAGGTAGTGTGGGTACAATTACACTATTATTTTAAGGGGTATTATAACATAATGTATTTTCGTATAGATAAAACAAACAGCAAAGCTAGAGCTTGTACCATTACAACCGCTCATTCTACTATTCAAACACCGGTTTTTATGCCGGTAGGCACAGTAGGAGCAGTAAAAGCGCTTGACGCTACAGATCTGCAAAGCTTCATTAAGCCTGAAATTATCCTAGGCAATACCTATCATCTGTATCTTCGTCCAAATGATACTACGGTCAAAACCATGGGTGGATTGCATGGATTTACAAAATTTCCAAAGAGTTTTTTGACCGATAGCGGAGGATTTCAGGCTTTTTCACTCTCAGATAATGTCAAAATAGATGAAAACGGTATCACATTTAGAAGCCATATAGATGGAAGTAAACACTACTTTACTCCGCAAAAAGTCATTGACATCCAAAATAATCTTAATTCAGATATTATGATGATACTTGATGATCTTGTAGCTTTGCCTGCTACTCCGGAGCGTATCAAAGCTAGTATAGAACGAACTACCAGATGGGCGCAAGAATCCATAGATTATCATAGGGCAAATCAAGCCAAGGGTATAGGAGTAGAACAGAATATATTTGCCATCATTCAAGGTGGCACAGATAAAGCTTTTAGAGAAAAATCTGCAAAAGAATTATGTGCTATGGATTTCGATGGTTTTGCTATCGGCGGACTTAGCGTTGGTGAAGCCAATCAAGAAATGTATGATACGGTTGAATGGACTACTCAGTTTATGCCAGAAAACAAGCCGCGCTATCTAATGGGTGTCGGGACTCCTGAGGATTTGGTAGAAAATGTCTCTCGCGGTGTGGATATGTTTGACTGTGTTATGCCGACACGAAATGCTAGAAACGGTACACTCTTTACTTCATTTGGTAAGATCACTATTAAAGCTGAGAGATTTACCACCGACCCCATGCCTATAGACCCGGAATGTAAATGTATGGTTTGCCAGACATACTCTAGAAGTTATCTGCGCCATCTGTTTCGCGCCAAAGAAATAACGTACTTTAGGCTTGCAACGATTCATAATCTATATTATTATTTAGACCTAATGAAGCAGATGAGAGAAGCGATATTAGAAGATCGTTTTGATGAGTTTAAGGCTGAGTTTTACGCAAAAAGACAACAAGCATAAGAGTTCCTACTCCCATACTAATGCTATAAAATATTTACGAGTTTTTCAGTATCGCATATGTACCCGTAGCAAATGCCACAAGTTTTCCTTCGTCATGAAGCTCTATCGTCACAAATGAAGTTGATCTGCCCTGTCTTTTAACTTCGGCAGACGCTATGAGGTGTTTGCCTGAAGCTGGCTTGAGATAGTTTATCTTTATCTCCATTGTCACAGCCGTATGATTTTCATCGACATTTGACACGGCTGCATACCATCCTGTGTTATCCATAAGAGTAGATATGACTCCTCCGTGGATAAATCCTAGATGCTGCAGATGATAGTCTTGTGTCATAAGTTCGACTTCGGCTATACCGTTTCCACACTTTTTAAGTGTCGCTCCAATGTGTTCTAAAAATGGGAATTTAATATCTTTCATCTTAATTCTTTAACGCTAATTTTACTAGCTATTTTTTTTAATCCGCAAACTACCTGCTCTTTTGTAGAATATGTATAGTTAAACCTTATTTCATCGCTAATTCGTCCATCTAAAAAAAACTGACCTCCAGGCACAAAAACAACTTTTTCTTTCATGCACTCGCGTACTAGCTCCATAGTATCAAAACCTTTGAGCGAACCAAATACAAACATCCCACCCTTTGGCATTGTAAAATCAAACTCCGGCAATTCTTGTTTTAATGCAGATGTAAATATTTCCATTTTTTCTTTATATGCTTTTCTGAGTTTATCTAAATGGTTTTCATAACGAGAATTATCATCCAAATAAATATCTAAAATATATTGTGAAATTCCACAACTGTGTAAATCTATTGTCTCTTTTATCATAGTAAGCTGTTTTATAATGTCTTCATTTGCTCGTATCCACCCTATTCTCAAACTAGGAGAAAGAGTTTTTGAAAAAGATCCTAGATGAAAACTATTCTCAGGAACAAAAGAGCTTATGCTTCTTGATTTTTTATCAAAATATAGTTCACTATAAGGTGCATCTTCTATGATATATCCGCCGTATTTCAAAACACTATTGGCAACATCTTTCCTATTTTTATCACTATAAAGTGAACCTTTTGGATTCTGAAAATCAGGAATAAGATAAGCTAGCTTTACGTGTTTATATATTTCATCAAATTTTTGCGTATCTATACCATTATGATCCAGATATACAGGTTGCATATCTAAATTATTCATTTTAAATATATTTACCGCTCCTAGATAAGAAGGTTCTTCTATGACTATCTGCTTATTTTGAAAATACTTTGCTATGATAAAAAGACCTTGTTGTGAGCCTGTTGTTACAAGTATATTTCCCGGCTTTGTTAAAAATCCTTCTTTATTATAAAAATTCGCTATTTTTTCCCTAAGAGGTGCGATTCCATTACTGATAGTATATTGAAGATTTTTTGGATTTTCAAATACCTTATTTGCTGCTTTTTGCAGATCTTGTATAGGAAATAGATGCTCATCAGGTAATCCACCTGCAAAAGAAATCGTTTCTTTATCTATAGATTCAAGTATCTCTCGTATGAATGATCTTTTTATGCTTTATCCTTTTTACTGTAATTTTAATAGAAATTAAACTTTTAATCTCAATTTTTCTTGCTTTTATTATTATTTATTATTGCTCAAAAAAGATTATAATCTTGCTATAATTAAGCAATGAAAAAAGATACGATACAGCAACATACAAAAATTGCCAACGATATTATTTATTACATCTATAAAAATATAGATACCTATATAAACTTGGATTCATTAAGCGAAGCATTGAGTGTAAGTAAATTTCATATGCATAGAATATTTAAAAATGAATTTGGAAAAAATATTTATGAGAGTATAAAATCAATAAGACTTCAAAAAGCAGCTAGTCTTCTTTTGACAAACAAACATTCTACTATTACACAAATAGCAATGGTATGTGGATATAGCTCGCAAACCTCTTTTTCTAAAGTGTTTAAAGAGAAATTTTTTATGACACCAAAAGAATGGAGAAATGGAGGATATAAATCTTATGCCAATACCATACTTACAAAGTCGGTGAGTGCAACAAACTCTACTGCCGATTTTTCATTACTCAAACCTAAAATAGTAAAGATGGAAGAGATGCAAGGTTACTACATAAGACATCAAGGATATAATAAATCTATCAAAGAAACATGGCAAAAACTCCAAACTTGGACACTTTGTAACAATATTACAAACTTTATTCAAATAGGACTACACCATGATAACCCTACTATCATAGCACTAGATGAATGCCAATATATTGCATGTATCGTCTTGGAAAAAGAGTTAAAAAATGCAACATTGCCGAAGTTGATTATACCAAAGGGCGTATATGCAAAATTTGATTTTTCTGGAAAATACGGCGATGTACTCAAATTTATGAACTGGGTTTATTTCCATTGGTTGATTGAGAGCGGATACGAAGCAACTACAAATCCATCTTATGCTATCTATCATAAAAATCATTTCCTTTCGGATGATGAAGAGTTTGATCTGAGTTATTATATTCCTATAAGATTATAGTTTATCCTATTTGAGTTAATTGTATGAATAAACCAAGGAGATTTTATTCTCCTAAGGCAAAGACATTTGAAAGGGTATTTATATAATTAAAATATCCTGTAATTGCAACAGCTTCTAGTATTTGAACATCACTGTATCCAAGATCTTTTAGTGCATCGATCTCTTCTTTTTGGATTTTGTAATTGTCTTTTTTGGAAGCTTTGATACAAAATCTCAAAAGAGCTTTTTGCGCATCTGTCGTATGGATTGAATCAACACCTTGAAGTATCTCTTCTATTCTCTCTTCGCTCAAGCCTAACATTTTTGCTATACCTCTATGTACATCGACACACATTTTACAGCCGTTTTCTTTGGATATCAAGAGTGCGATAGCTTCTTTGATATCATATGATAGTTCTGTTTTATCAAATAAAAAACTTTGGACCATATTGTCCGTTGCAAAATAAATCTTTTCATCCAAAGCCAAAAGTTTGAAAATTTCGCCCAATTTGCCTGTTTTTTCCAAGATTGGACGAGCTTTTTCTTGAATAGCAGGAATCATTTCTTCAAATTCTTGTAATGCTATATGGGCCATTGTATTCCTTGTTTTTTGATAAGATGTATGATTATAGATTGTGGATACTTAGGCCTCTTTAGTATATAGCTTAAAATGTTATTTTATTGTCAGATATCGATACTTATAGTATCAAAAAATAAATTATTTTTAATGTTTTATTCAATTATATTGTAGTTATATTTGTGCGCAAATCTCCTTTTGGCAATATTTTTAATTTTTCTTTTTCAAAAACAGTTCGATTAAAGACTTGATATGACTCAGTGATGCATCTTGGGTGTCGCTTAATGAAGTCATCTCTCGATAAGGCAGCCAAAAAACGGCAAACATCACAACTGTATCTGCCAATAATTCTAGTGTATCTTTATCTAGCGGTTCAAACCCTTCGTGTTCGATTAAAAGCTCGATCATTTGCTGTACCATGGCTTTTTTGACTTGTAGCCTTTGACGATTGATCTCATCGAGCACAGAATCATTTTGGCATAATGCATATAATTCATTATGTATGAAACGGTAGCGTCTAAATACTTCATTTGAATGCTCTATAATTTTTACAAATGCACTCATATCAAATACCGTAAAAGACGTTGTGCATTCGTCCCATTCTCTAACCATCCGATCATACAAGGCTCTGATAATCTCTTCTTTGTCTTGAAAATGATAATAAAGATTTCCGGGGCTAATATTGCACTCTTTTGCAATGTGGTTGGTAGTGACAGTGCGGCTTCCATGTGCATTAAAAAGCGCAAGCGCAGCATCCAGTATCATCTCTTTGGTCGATATTTTTTGTTGTTTAATTTTTACCATTTGCTTAATGTCTTTAATGTATCGTTTGACAATAATTTTGCCGGCAAAGTTTTAAATATTGCGTTTCGCACAGCGCTCAATAGCCTTGAATTGGATTGTGCCATTTTGCCCAATATGTATGATTTGTCGCGAATCATTTTAACTCTTTTATAACGTCTTTTTTCAAACTTTGTTAAAGATTTTTTGATCTCTTCTTTTTCGCTCAAAATCTCTGCAAGCACATCCGCATCTTCCATACCCATAGCCGCGCCTTGCCCCATATTTGGCGTGACTGCATGAGCCGCATCCCCTATCAAGACGACCCTGCCTTTGGTAATACAAATTTCGGACAAATCTTTTATTTCATTAAATACGCATTTGGATTTGTCTATTATGGCAGGCGATATGATCTTCCAAAGCCCGCCGAATTTGAATTGTTCAAGCAGTTGGGTATGATTTGGAATGTCATTTTTATCAAATTTGTCACTATCTAGCAAAACATATACATATAGTTTACCGCTATCAATCGGCATATATCCGACTCTTTTACCTACTCCCATATGTTCAAAAATAGCGTTTTGAGTAAACCCTTTCGGTTTTTCGACAATAAATCTCCAGCATCCTTGTTTTGCGTCTCTAAGCGGTATATCGCCAAATAACGACTTTCTTGCGATAGAATGTATGCCGTCTACTCCAACCACGAGATCATACATGTGCACTTCACCGTCTTCAAAAGAGACTTTGACACCGTTTTCTTCGTTTGCTATATGAACTACTTTTTTGCCGGTAATGATGTTTGCTTGATTGATACTCTCTAGGAGTATCTTACTAAGTGCATCTCTGCTGATTCCGTATGTACCCAAACCGCTTTTTTCTTCTATGTATGTCAGGTCATTTGACGCTATTTTGCCGCCTCTTTCATCCAAACCTACCATGGCGGATAGTTTGATCGCATTTTGTGCCAATTTATCGGCAAGGCCCATTTTTGTAAGGATCGATACGGCGTTTATACCGAGCAAAATCCCTGTGCCGTCAGTCCTAATACTCTGCGCTTTTTCTGACAGAATCGGAGAAAATCCGATGGCTTCAAGCCTATTCATCGCTGTCAGTCCTGCTATGCCCCCGCCGATGATCAGAATTTTTTCATTACGGCATTCATTTTTTGCTTGCGTTTTCATGATACACTCCATATCAAATTTGATGCAATCACTATTTAGAGTAATTACTCTAAATATATCGTAAAAATATCCATGATGTCAATAGTATTTAGAGTTTTTACTCTATTTTGAGGAATGAGTGCAAAATTTTACCAATAAGATAGCTCATTTCAAATTCTAAACGTCTCATTTTAAATTCCTTTATATATGATCAGGAAAATGTCCTACCATCTCATTGTAATCCTTGCGGGTTCTTAATGCTTTGATGACGACATTGAGAGGCTCAGCATATAGGCCCGGTAAATTATATTCCCCTTCATTTAGTTCAAATGCCAACTTTTCATGAGGTGGAGTAAATTGGGCATCTACACCCTCTTTATTTCCTCTTGCATCGATGCGATACCAGCCATAATCTTTTAAATACACTGCATTAAGTCCATGAAGACAATATATATCCTTGACATATTCCGAACAGCTTAGGCGCTGATAGCATAATGCTGCCGGAATGCCATTTGCACGCAGCAATGCTGCTAAAAGATGGCTTTTGGCATAGCACCATCCGCTACCGCGCTCTAAGACTTCGCTCGCGCTACACGTCGTTATCCCCTCGCCCATATCGCCAGTATGGCGTATCTTATCACGGACAAACTCAAAACATCGTTCTGTGATCTCAGTGTCACTATCGCATCCAATAGAAAGCTCACAAGCTTTTGCCTCTATGGCAGAATTTGTGAAATCGATAATATTAGTAGCAGATAAATATTGCTTCATGATATTTCCTAAAATATTATTTTAAAGTTTTAGCGTGGTCATTGCTTCCAACTATTTTTAATCTCACCGAGATGAGTAAATTTAAATCCTTGTTTATATTTTAATCCATATCCAAGCAATCTATCAAAAGTAGAATGAGTAAATAGTATTATCCCTACAAGCTGCATCAAATTGCAATCCATATATCCTCCTACCACATAAAGCAAGATAGAAATTCCCCTATGATGAATAAAATTATAAATATATGCACCCATTTTATTGCCCGCTATATATCCGATCATTGAAATATCAGGTACAAAAAATAAAACCAAAAATAACCACCAACTATAATCCGAAAGACCATATAGATATATTCCAAGAAGAAACAATCCCAACTCTTCGAACTTAATTATTGTATTCATTAGACTATCCTATGTTTTAGTACCCGGTTTCTAGAAGCTCTACTTTGACCTTCACAACCACTTTTTTGATAAGTTTGGATTCATTTCCGACCATTAGTCCTGCTATATGCGCATCGTGGGGATATAGCATCACGAACGTCCCTGGAAATACATCAACGCGCGCCTGCCCATGAGATGTTCGTTCATAAAATACCGCTTCTTTGCTGGCGTCATATGGAGCGGTAACGCTCAGCTCATCACTATAGCAAAGATATCTTCGCCATCAATGGTATAATTTTTATCTTCTGTTTCTAGTGTTAATGTACCTAGAAATTCAAAGATAAGATTCCATACCGACCCAAAAGGATAAAGTCCGAAATTTTCTATTTTGTCGATGATCATTATTGGTTATTTACTTCTTTTTTGAGCTTGGAAAGCTCTTCTTCTATCATGGCAAAAAGTTTTTTTGACGCTTCTTTTTCGTCAAGTTCAGGTATATCCCATCCCGTGATGCGCATATTTAGATTGTACAATACTTCAAGACCGAAATGGATCTCGCCTCTTCTGCTTTCTAATTCTTTGTCTATGGTATTCATAATATGCTCCTTTGAGTGTATATGATTATTATAAATCAATTGCAGTAATAAGTCAAGGAAATTTTTTGGTTTTTATTTAGTCACTCTCAATGCTATACTTTGCGTAGAACGAGTATGATTAATGGTATTTAAAGTTCAATATACAATTTGCACGAAAACTACGAAAATGATTAAATGTATACATATATTTCTCTGTTTTTGTAATACCATTACTTAACTGTGGAGTTTTGTTAATAATTGTTGTGTTATTTTTTAAATATCTTGTTTGGACATATTTTCTATATAGATTGATTGTGATGGAAAAGCAAAAGCACTATTATTTTTTTCTACAATTTTCATGATTTGGAGATGTATATCCTCGCGTATATATAAATACTTTTCCCAGCTGGACGTAGCAGCAAAAGTATAGATAAAGATGTTGAGTGCACTATCTCCAAAAGAGTCAAAATTGACAAGAAGTGTCTCATCGTGTGCAATGCTTTCATGTTTTTGCAGCATTGACCTTATTTCTTGAACAATATTTTGCATTTGTGCCGCACTGGTACCGTAAGTAAGACCTATAGATATTTTAATACGCCTTACATCTCTTCTCGAAAAGTTTTCTATAGGCTGATTTGCTACGATTTGGTTTGGCACAGTAACGAGTGATTTTTCAAAAGAACGAATCTTGGTCGTTCTTATACCTATATCTTCCACTACACCTTCTACATCATCGACTTTGATCCATTCGCCGATACGAATGGTTTTGTCTGCAAGCAAAGAAAAAGAACCAAAAAGATTTGCTGCAGTATCTTTGGCTGCCAAAGCAAAAGCAAGACCTCCTAGCCCCAATGAAGCAATAAGTGCGGTCACATTAATGCCCCAAAACTGAAGCATTGTGCCTAGTCCAATACCGCCGAGCAGTATCTGTAAAAGAATCAATATAAAGTTTCCTATTTCTTTGGAAAGATCAGGATTGAGTTTTTCTGTTGCCTGATAGAGAACATCCCGAAGTGCCTCAGTCATGGCAAAAATGGCCCAAAAGATATCATATATGATCAATGTATTTAAAATATTTTTAATGGTTTGTGTTTCTTTAAAGATCAGCATAAAAAAAAGATGGAGCCCTATTATTATCATAGCAAAGCTTATTGGCGCTTTTAGTGCAGATATGATCTTGTCATCATAATAAGTTTTGGTGCGGGACGCTAATTTTTGCAAAGAACCCATAACTATCAAAGTAAAAAATTTCCGCAGTAACAGAAAGAAAAAGAAAACAATAGTAGCTGCTATGAGATTTGCCAACGGTATATTCCAAACAGTTTCAGCCAAAAAAGGAAATTTGCTATACAAAGGGGCAAGTTGCGTTTGAACCATAATGGCAAAATTCTTATCAATGTCATTTATCACTATCAATGATGTTGTTGTATTGAGTTCGTTTGTCGGCATATTTATATTCCTCGCTATTATGGTTTCATATAATTGTAGTAAAACTTTCTAAATATTCAAATCTTCCAATTTTTCAATCTGTTTAACATTAAAATGCTGGGATAATGCTTTTGTTTGCTCATCTATCTCATGTTTTAATGGGCTATCTTTTTGGATAATAAAAACAACAGTATCACAAGAGCTGTCTATGGTTTTTGGAATAAAATTTTGAAGCAGCCATTGCGTATCTTCGCTCTCGTTTTCAAATCCATTTGTTGTATCCGTAATCCATATTGTTGCAGCTTTTTCATTGATTAATCTAAATCCGAATTCCAAAGACTTTCTGTAATCATCGGATTTGCAAAACTTTTTCCATTGGCAAAACACGGCATTATAATTTTTTAAATATACTATTTTGCAAAACTCAGTTTCAAACACTTCATTCATTTATACCCTTTTCTTGCTCATATACTTTTGTTGAAACGAGTATATGATTCATCCGATTTATTCTTTTTATTTCTTATACGGTACTTTCGCGCTTGGCGTATAAGGTGACGTATCTGCCAAATGTGCATCTTGGTCATCAAAAAATATATCCGCTCCAAAAGCTGCTATGACTTCGTGTTTGCGCACTCCTCCTTGGAAAAATGCTTCATCTACACGGACTCCCCACGCGTCAAGCGTACGCAAAACCCTTTCATAAGTAGTGAAATTACGCGCGGTGACAAGCGCTGTGCGGATAGGAGATTGCTCCATCGAAAAGCGGTTTTGGATATCGGAAATTACTTTTAAGAATTTAAAAAACGGGCCTTTACTAAGAGGATTTTTGGCATTTTCTATCTCGTGCTTCATGAATGCATCCAGCCCATATTGTTGATATATCTTCTCGCTCTCATCACCAAACAAGACAGCATCCCCATCAAATGCAATGCGCACTATTTCAGAATCATCTTTGTTTTGATGCGCATGAGGCAATATGGTAGCAGCCGCGACCCCTGCGTTGATCGCTTCTTGGACGTCTTGACTATTTGCTGAGAGGAAAAGGTCGACCTTGAAAGCCTCCAGGTATCGTGTCACGGGAGTGCCTGCGGTCCACCCTGAGCGTTCTATGGATAATCCATAGTGTTCTAGCGAGCGCCCTATTCTAAGTCCTGTAGCGGCGTTGTTACGAGAAAGAATAATGACTTCTATGAGCTTATCATCAAACTTTTTATTTATAGCTAGGAAATTTTTGACAAATCGATATGCAGTACCCAGTTCAAGCGGTGTGTCTTCATGCTCTAGTTGGTAATCATAGTATGCCTGCAAACCATTTTCATCAAATATGTTATTTTCTTTTTCTAGATCAAATAATGCTCTTGATGAGATAGCAATTACAAGTTTGTCAGTTAGATCATATGCCATAAAAACTCTTTTTTAGAAAAATTATATCATTTTAGTTTTTATTCTTGTATAATTAAATATTAATATTATATATAAAGGATAACACATGCGTTTTGGATACATCTTGCTTTTGATCGTCATAGCGGTGGTTGCTTACCTAATCATAATATACAATAAATTCGTTTCTCTTCGAGCCGGGATAGATGCGTCATGGTCTGATATCGATGTACAGCTAAAGCGCCGTTATGATCTTATACCCGCGCTTGTCGATACGGTTAAAGGTTACAAAGAGTACGAAGCCGGTACGCTTGAAAAAGTGATACAAGCACGCCAGTTAGGACTAAATGCTATCAGTGTTGACGAAAAAGCAGAAGCAGCTAATATGCTCTCAGGCGCCCTAGGTAAGCTTTTTGCACTAGCAGAAGCATACCCCGAGCTAAAAGCAAATACAAATTTTATGCATCTCCAAGGAGAGCTTAGTTCTCTTGAAGATGCGATCCAAAATGCCAGACGATACTATAATGCTATAGTCAGAGACTATAATGCCAAAATAGAATCTTTTCCGGATCTTATCGTGGCTAAACAATTTCAGTTTACACCTCGTGTGTATTTCGAACTTGATGAAGGTGAGGCTGCAGAAGCCAAAAAAATGCCTAAAATAAATTTTTAGCTGTCGTTATGAAAAAGTTGCTTTTTATAGCCATTTTTTTTATTGGATGGATCAGTAATATATGGGCGGAAAAGATTACAGCATATGATGTCAATCTTACCGTGGAGCAAAGTGGAGAGCTTGGTATCGTCGAGTCTATAAAGTATGATTTCGAGCAAGAACAAAAACACGGCATCTATCGGGATATCCCCTTTATGATCGAAGGAGAAAGACGTCCCAAAAACATAGGACTTTATGATTTTTCAGTACAGCTTGACGGCTCAAACGTCCAATGGGAAAAATCAACCATGGGTTCTGCACAAGCAGGAGATGTCATACGCCTAAAGATTGGATCAGCCGATACATATCTAAGCGGACAACACACCTATAAGATCTCTTACCGTGTAAAAAAAGGAGTGCTTCCTGCAGCACAAAACAACAAAAATGATGCTATCAGGTGGAACATCATAGGCACAGGATGGGCAATACCCATCTATAATGTGCAAGCAAATATCTTTCTGCCCGACTCTCTTTCCAAGCAAGACATATCCCTGTCCACTTTCACGGGGGCATACGGTGCAACAACATCTCAAGCAAGCGCAGCATGGGTAGATTCTTATAGTTTAAAAGTTGTCGTTCCTTTGCTGTATCCGCACGAAGGATTGACTCTAGAGCTTGCATATCCGGCAAATCGTTTAGATCAGCATGGTTTGGACAATGTTGAGGGCACATTTTGGGATTGGATATTGGATTATTGGCAATGGGGTGCATTGATCGGATTTGTACTCTATTTCAAAAGGATATTCGAACAAAATACCGGTTTTATTGATAAACGTTCTATTGCCGTACAGTACAACCCTCCAAAAGGACTTAGTCTTTTGCAATCAGGGCTTATTTTGGATAGATTTGCCGATAATGAAGATTTTGCTGCAGCTGTGCTAGAACTTGCAGAACTTGGATATATCCAAATCGAACAAAAAAGCAAACAAAACGATCCTATTCTAATAAGGACAGAAAAACCGATCGATCCAAATCTCAGCGAGGATCAGAAATATCTACTATCTGAGATACTTTTCAAAACAGGAAAAAGCTATACATTTTCTGCCGGTTCGCAAACAAAAGCCCAATCTTTGCAAAACGGCTTTGCGCATGTCAATGATCAGCTTTATACTTGGGTAGCCAGCGCAGGGTATATGAGCGAAAACCCTCAAAAGATAAGAAACGGCTTTTTACTCAAAAGTATTCTATATCTGCTGCCCGTACTTGGGTTGGCATTTTATACACTTATGCAAAAATATGGTGTTGATATACTATTTTTTATGATATTTCCTTTGATCTTCGGTGGCGTGGGCATAGGAGTATTTCTAGGCAGCAAAGTGTGGATCCAAAAACTTGGCGGCGCTATTTTTCTACTTGCAGGTGTTGGCTCTTTGCTGGCTTTAATACAAGGTACAAAACTTTCGCTGATCGGGATACTTACAGGTCCTTTCGGTGTATTTTTGATTTTAGTGGTTTTAATGATATTTGTTTATAAAAAAATAGGTAAATTCACTCAACATGGTGCTCAAGCGCGCACGCATCTTTTGGGACTAGAGATGTTCGTAAAAAGAGTCAAGCAAGATGAGATCAAAAGAAGATTAGAAGCAGATCCTCTATATCTTGAAAAAATACTGCCATATGCGGTTTTATTTGGTGAGACAGAGCATTGGCTCGCTTTTTTTACGATCTTAGGTGTCGCAACACCATATTGGTATCATGGTAATATCCAACACTTGGGAGGTTTTTCTTCTTCAGTGCGCAGCGCTTCAATGTCGCCTTCTTCGAGTGGCGGCAGCGGATTTAGCGGAGGAGGAGGCTTTTCCGGAGGCGGTGGTGGTGGAGGTGGCGGAGGCTCATGGTAGCCTTCGCTATTTCAAAAGCATAAATAACCGGCAAATTCGATAAGAGTTTTTCTAAGTTGGATTATACATTTTTATAATTTTTTTAGTTTATTTTTGTATAATTAAATTACCTAACAGACTAAATATCTCAAATTTTGAGAACATTAGAAAAAGTGAAGTTTGTATAAAAAAGTCAAAGGACTACTAAGAGGTAATTTGAGACTACTAAGGAAACAACATCTTGGAACATTCTGCACTAATCTCGCTGATACATACATCGCCATTTTACGAGCTGACTGCACTCGTAGTATTAGCAGCAATATTCGGCTTTGTCGGCATGCTTCTGCGTCAACCGATGATTGTCAGCTTTATCGCGGTCGGGATACTGGCTGGGCCTTCAGCATTGGGCATTGTTCACTCCGAAGAGCTGATTAGTCTTCTATCAGAACTTGGAATTGCCTTACTGCTCTTTCTGGTAGGACTCAAACTTGATTTGCACCTTATTCGCTCTCTTGGCGTCGTCTCGCTCGCAACAGGTCTTGGGCAGGTCTTTTTCACTTCTGCTGTGGGTTTTTTTATCGGACTTGCACTTGGGCTCGATGCGCTCACCTCTCTATATGTGGCAGTGGCGCTTACATTTTCTAGTACGATCATTATCGTCAAGCTCCTCTCGGACAAAAAAGAGGTTGACTCTCTGCACGGACGTATCGCAATCGGTTTTTTGATCGTGCAAGACCTTTTTGTTATACTAAGTATGATGGTGCTCTCGGCTTTCGGTATTGGAGCACAGAATGCAAACGGCAGCGCATTGGGCCACATTACTTTAGTGCTCTTTTACGGTCTTTTGATGCTCCTTTTTGTCTATCTTTTTATCCGTTACGCCGCGGACTGGCTGGTCGGACGCTTGGCACATTTACCGGAACTCTTGATCACCTTTGCCATCGGCTGGGCCACGCTTCTTGCCGCTCTAGGAAGCTATCTGGGCTTTAGCAAAGAGCTAGGAGGCCTTCTGGCAGGAGTCTCGCTCGCCTCCACGGCCTACCGTGAGATAATCATATCACGAATGGCGACACTGCGAGATTTCTTGCTGCTATTTTTCTTTATTGCGTTAGGAATGCATCTGGACCTCTCCTTGCTGGGAACACAGATCAGTCAAGCGATTGTATTTTCGCTCTTCATCCTTGTCGGCAATCCATTGATAGTAATGGCCATTATGGGTTATATGGGTTATCAAAAACGCACGGGGTTTTTAGCAGGGCTGACCGTAGCGCAGATCAGCGAATTTTCACTTATCTTTATGGCAATGGGACTCACGCTTGGACATGTGAGCGCCGAATCACTTGGGCTTATAACTCTTATAGGACTCATTACCATCGCGATGTCGGTCTATATGATCACCTATTCTCATCGACTTTACAACATATTTGAACCAACACTTGGAGTGTTTGAGCGGCGACTTCCCTTCCGTGAGGAATTGAACGGTCATATTACGAGACAATCACTCTCTTATGATATGATACTCTTCGGCGCCGGTAGATACGGTAGTGCGCTTGCCTCGGCGCTCAAGGCCGCCGGCAAGCATCTTTTGATCATCGATTTTAATCCAGAAGAGGTAAGGCGCCACCAAAGACTCGGATTTGATGCCATATATGGCGACGCCGGTGATCAGGAGTTTATCTCGACACTACCGCTTGCTAGAAGCGAGTGCGTGATCCTCGCCATGTCACAACCTACGCCATACATTAGACAAGAAGACCAACGTCTAGTACTTATAAACACCCTTAAGGGGTACGGCTATCAAGGCATAATCGCCGTGACCGTACAGCAGTATGATGTTGATGACCACAAGGTACAAAAACAGCTGATCGAACATGGTGCAGACATGGTGTTTCTACCATATAGGGACGCTGCTAAAAACGCGGTCGAACAACTCGAAAAGCAAATAAGCGAAAGGAAAATATCATGAAACATTACCATAACATCCTCTATGTCATGAACCCTTCTAATGAAGGCATCGACGGACTCAAGCAAGCACTCAGTATGGCGCGCAACAACGGCGCTTCCTTGCATCTATTAATGCTCTATCCTAAGCTACCAAAAGAACTGCAATCTCAGCAGGCGGCTTTTGAAGCTTTTTTATCCGAACGTATCAATACCTCACTGAAAAATGCACGTGAGATGTTGGGCAATGAAGTGGTTGAACCGACCATTGAGGTGATGGCGGACGACTCTTCGCCGTCTGTGACTATCACCCGTTATGTGCTGCGACACGAATATGATCTGCTAGTCAAGGAGGCTGAAGATACAGGCGGGGAGAGCGGATTCAAGGCACTAGATATGACATTACTGCGCAAATGCCCGAGTGCCCTATATCTTGCACGGCCGATTTCTAATCCAAGAGAGAATATCCGTGTAGCAGTAGCGATCGATCCCTTAACTGAGAGTGAAGATGCACACGATCTCAACATACGGCTACTGCAAGTCTCGCGAAGCATAGCTGATAGCTGTAGCGGGACACTAGATATCGTATCTTGCTGGGAGTATCCATATGAGGACTATGTTCGCCATAACGCCTGGGTGATGGTAACAAATGAAGACCTTAATGATGCGGTTTTGGCTACCCTAAATGAACACCACACTGCACTTGACGCACTTATAGCAGATGCTGGCATCACGGGTGAAAACCACATTCACCTTTTGCGCGGTCAAGCCGCAATGGAGCTTAGCAAATTCGCAGACAACCAAGAGGTAGACATCATGATTATGGGGACCGTCGCGCGCACGGGAATAGCCGGATTTGTTATAGGCAACACGACCGAGAACGTCATCGAAAAACTTGGCTGCTCGCTACTGGCACTCAAACCTAGAGGATATGTCTCCCCGATCAAAGCATATGATTGACTTCAGAGCATGGCAAGACTCCCCTTCTTCTTGCCTCTTAAGCTAATTAATTATTTTTATATTAACTAATATTTTCTACTATCTCACCATCTTTGACATCAAATTCCACTTTGCTTCCCTCTGCTATTTTCTCTTCAAGTATAAGTTCAGCAAGCTTGTCCTCTACTATCTCATAAAGTGCTCTCTTGAGTGGTCTAGCACCATATACCGGATCAAACCCAGCCTCTGCCACAAAAGCTTTTGCTTTATCGGTAAGAGCGATCTCTATCTCTTTTGCTTGAAGTTTTTTGCGGATACCGTCAAATAATATATCAACAATCCCCGTAATAGCTTCAAGTCCAAGAGGATTAAATATCACTATATCATCGAGTCTGTTCAAAAACTCAGGTTTGAAATAGTTTTTAAGCTCATTATTAACCGCGCTTTCTCTTGCTTCTCTGTCAGTAATGGTCATGATCTTGTCGCTGGCAATATTGGATGTCATTATGATAATAGTGTTTTTGAAATCAACCGTTACGCCTTTGTTGTCTGTAAGCCTTCCGTCGTCAAGCACTTGCAAAAGCGTATTGAATACATCTGGGTGAGCTTTTTCTATCTCATCAAATAGTACTACAGAGTATGGTTTGCGTCTTACAGCCTCTGTGAGTTGTCCGCCCTCTTCGTACCCTACATATCCCGGAGGTGCTCCAACCAGCCTGCTTGCTGCGTGTTTTTCCATATATTCGCTCATATCTATACGTATGAGAGATTTTTCTGAGTCAAATAGAAATTTAGCTAATGTCTTAGCTACTTGGGTTTTACCCACTCCGGTTGGCCCAAGGAACATAAAGCTTCCTATTGGACGATTGGTATCACTTAATCCGGCTTTATTTCTTTTGATAGCACGAGCTACGGCTTTTAGGGCTTCTTCTTGGCCTACGACCTCCTCTTTGAGCACATCTTCTATATGTAAGATCTTTTCTTTTTCGCTTTGCAGCATTTTAGTCACCGGAATGCCGGTCCATTTGCTTATGATGCTAGCTATCATCTCTTCATCGACAGAGTTTTTGAGAAGCACTCCATCTTTCTTCATCTGTTCCCATTTGGCCTCTAGTTCATCAAGCTTACTTTTGGCAGCAGGGATCTGACCATACTCTATCTCGGCAGCTTTACTGAAATCACCCTCGCGTTTGACTGCCTCAGCTTTAGTTTTGAGTGATTCGATTTCGATTTTTATTTTGGCTATATCATTAAATACGTTTTTTTCCAGATCAAATTGATTTTGAAGCCCTACTCTTTTTTCTTCAAGATCAGCTATCTCTTTTTCTATCTCATTGATTCTTTTTTTGTTTTTGTCACTCTCATCCATCTTGAGAGCTTCTTTTTCTACTTGTAAGGTAGAGAGTTCTCTTTTGGTTTTAGCAAGCTCATTAGGTTCGCTTTCTATTTGCATTTTGAGTTCTGCTGCTGCTTCGTCTATAAGGTCTATTGCCTTGTCCGGCAAAAATCTATCTGTGATATATCTATCGCTTAGTTTCGCAGCTGCTACAAGTGCGCCATCGGTTATATTGACATTATGATGGGCTTCGAGTTTTTCTTTGATCCCTCTTAATATTTGCAATGCTTCATTGATACTTGGCTCATCAACTTTTACCGGCTGGAAACGGCGTTGAAGTGCCATATCTTTTTCAAAATATTTTCTATACTCTTTGAGCGTGGTAGCTCCGATTGTATGAAGCTCGCCACGCGCAAGGGCAGGTTTGAGTATATTTGCCGCGTCCATACTTCCTTCGCTCGCCCCTGCTCCTACGATCGTATGGATCTCATCAATGAAAAGTATAATGTTGCCGGCTTTTTTTACTTCATCTACTACGGCTTTGAGTCTGTCTTCAAACTCACCTCGATATTTTGCTCCGGCTATCAAACGGCTCATATCAAGACTGATTACTCTCATTTTTTGGAGACTCAAAGGCACTTCTTTGTTTACTATACGTTGAGCCAATCCTTCAACTATAGCAGTTTTCCCGGTACCGGGCTCACCTAAAAGTATCGGATTATTCTTTGTTTTACGGATCAGTATCTGCATGGTTCTTTGTATCTCTTCATCTCTGCCGATAACCGGATCAAGCTTGCCATCAATTGCTTTTTGATTGAGGTCGTCGCCATACTGAGCTAGAGCTTCAAGCGTTTCATCTCCGCTTTGAGAGTCAATGCTTTTGCCGCCCCTGATAGATTCTAAAGTCTTTTTGAACTCCATCATATCTACATATTTGCCAATACTTTCTTTTATAAACTGCTCACCAAGATTCGCAAGCAAATAAGTGTCTACTGCGAGGAATTTATCCCCGCTTGCACTCATCATACCCTCAGCAAGTTCCAGCGAAGACACAAGCGCTCTAGACAATCGTATACTTTCTTTTGTAACCGTAGAAACTGCAGGGAGCTTACTAGCTATACTCTTGACTTCAAGCTCAAGAGCGGCTTTGTCTATATTCATTTTGTTTAATGCTTGCAGCAGTATAGAGCCACTGTTAGTCAGCAATGCCCAAATTATATGAATCGGCATTACTTCTTGGTTTTTATTATGCAACGCTAAAGATACAGATGACTCTATGGTTGCAGTCATTTGATTGGTAAGTTTTTCTAATATGCTCATAAAAATCCTTTGGTTTTAAATCTAAAATTATTATATAACATTTAGTCACTTGTTGTCAAGTTTCCTAATTGAAATTATATAACCTTGCAAAAATAATCATATATGATATAATACTATAAAAAAAGAGAAACATTGCAACAATTTAAAGACTTAAATATCTCGCAAGAAGCAAAAAAAACATTATCTATTTTAGGTTTTGAGACTCTAACCCCTATACAAACCGGAGCAATTCCGGCTATACTGGAAGGACGTGATATAATAGCCGAAGCTCAAACCGGTTCTGGTAAAACTTTGGCATTTGCCCTGCCCCTTATAGAAAAGATCACACCGCAGCAGCAACTTCCCCAAGCTCTTATTATAGCTCCCACAAGAGAGCTTTGTGAGCAAATAGCAAGCGTGATAAAAAGTATCTCCACACATAAAGCCAATCTAAAGGTGGTTACTCTATACGGAGGCATGCCACTAAGAGGACAGAGTATTTCACTTGAAAAAGGAGCAGATATCATCATAGGAACAGCAGGCAGGCTAAATGACCATTTATTTCGCAAAACCCTCATTTTGGATAATATTCAAACATTGATACTTGATGAAGCGGACAGAATGCTGGATATGGGGTTTTATGACGATATCATCAAGATCACTTCTGCCCTACCGAAAAAACCGCAAAGTTTGCTATTTTCTGCCACATATCCTGAAAATATAGACAAGCTTGCACGTGCTATTTTGAAAAATCCGCTGACTGTCAAAACAGAAACCAAGCACAAAGTAAACGTCGAAGAGATAGCCTATGAGGTCAAAAATAAAGATGAAGCGATTTTGACGATCTTGCAATCATATAAGCCAAGCTCAGCTGTGATATTTTGCAATACCAAAGTACAGACCGATGAATTATCAGACTTTTTATTGGATAATGATTTTGATGTGGCGACGCTTCATGGGGATTTTGACCAAAGGGATCGCAATGAATCGTTGTTGCAATTTGCCAATGGTTCGCTTCCTGTGCTCGTGGCTACAGATGTAGCTTCAAGGGGACTTGATATTGATGATATAGAAATGATCATCAATTATGATATCCCCCACAAAAGAGAAACATACACCCACCGCATAGGACGAACAGCAAGAGCAGGCAAAGACGGCATAGCTATATCTTTATTTACGGGACGATCAAAAGAGTCAGCAGAAGAGATCATGCCAAATGCTTCGATCAGCTCTCTAGGCTCACTAAAACCTGATAAAAACTTTGCCGTGCAAGGAGAATTTGGGACGATCCATATAGACGGCGGAAAAAGGGATAAGCTAAGAAAAGGCGATATACTTGGAACTTTATGCAAAGAGCTGGAGATAAATCCAAATGATATTGGTCAGATAGATATAACCGATAAAGCCTCGTTTGTTGCTATAAGAAAACATATTGTTAAAAATACGCTCAAAGCTCTTCAAAAAACGACAATCAAGAAGCGAAAATTTAGAGTTTGGATGCTAGGTTGAATAGCAATGCCCTCTCATCAGCATTTTATAAAGGCTTTTTAAATAAAATAGTGTTTTTATATTCTCTTCCAAATAAAGGTAGCAACCATTATGATAAACAAAAGCAAACCATTTATTGTCACTAGCCTAGCTATTGCACTTATTAGCTTTTATATCGGTGCCGAAGCTCAAGCCGAAAGTAACTTGCAGCAAACAACTCCACAACAAATATCAAAAGACAAACTTGAAGCCTATATCAAATTTACAAAAATTTTGAATCTCATAGAACAAGAGTATGTTGATGAAACAAACACTACTACTTTAGTAGACAAGGCCCTCAAAGGATTGGTCGGCAATCTCGATGCACACTCGTCATATATGGACAAAAAAGAATATAAAGACATGAATATCCAAACAAAAGGTGAGTTTGGAGGTCTTGGTATCTCTGTAGGCATGAGAGATAATCTGCTTACAGTCATTGCTCCTATTCAAGATACCCCTGCATACAAAGCCGGAGTAAAAGCCGGTGATGTTATTATAAAACTAGACGATAAAGCCACAATGGGAATGAGTATTGATGAAGCGGTAGCTATAATGCGCGGTAAACCAGGAAGCAGCATCAAGCTTACAATCGTAAGAAAAGACAATCCTAAGCCATTAGAGATCAAAGTTACTAGAGCTATCATAAAAGTTCAATCTGTTTTTGCCAAACAGATCTCAGGCGATATTTTATATATTCAAGTAACCTCTTTTGATCAAAAAGTTGTAAGCGACGTCAAAAAAGTACTAAAAATGTATCCGAAATCAAAAGGAATTATTCTAGATCTACGTAACAATCCTGGCGGACTTCTAGATCAAGCAGTAGGCTTGACTGATCTGTTTGTCGACAAAGGTGTGATAGTATCTCAAAAGGGGCGCCATAGCGCAGAAAATATTACATACAGAGCTAAAGCTGATGCTAGTGATACTAAAATACCTATGGTTGTCTTGGTAGATGGTGGAAGTGCAAGTGCAAGTGAGATAGTCAGCGGCGCATTGCAAGATTTAGATAGAGCCGTAGTAGTAGGCGAAAAAACATTTGGAAAAGGAAGCGTACAAGTAATTGTTCCTCTTGGCAAAGAAGAAGGCCTTAGACTAACAGTGGCTAGATACTATCTTCCTAGCGGCAGATCTATCCAAGCAAAAGGTGTTGAACCTGACATTATAGTACATTCCGGTGCTATTACAAATCAAACAACAAATGGTGGACTGATCAAAGAGAGTGAATTGAGCAAGCATCTGACAAATACAGACTCAAATACTTCCAAAAAAGTCATACAAAACGGTATAAGCAATAACAAGGAGAATGTTATCACGGAAACAGATATCAACAAAGATGCACAATTAAAAAGTGCGATTGATATATTAAAAGCATTAATGATCACAGCAAATAGGAAATAATTTATGACGAAACAACAACTAATTTACGAAGGTAAAGCAAAAAAAATTTGGAGCACAGGGGATGATGCTCTTTATATATCTGAATTTAAAGACGAGCTAACCGCTTTTAATGGTGAAAAAAAAGCTGTAGAAGAAGGCAAAGGGGCTTTAAATAATAAAATTTCAACTCAATTATTTAGCTATCTAGATTCAAAAGGAATAGCAACTCATTTTGTCAAAATGATAGATGACAACAATATGCTTCACAAAAAAGCAGAAGTCATTAAAATTGAAGTTATAGTTAGAAATATTGCTACCGGCAGTCTAAGCCGCAATCTAGGCATTGAGGATGGTACTGTTTTGCCTTTTACACTTGTAGAATTTGATTACAAAAACGATGCATTGGGGGATCCTAAATTAAATGATCAGCATTGTCTTATTTTGAATCTTGTTAGAGATGAATCCGAACTTGATTATATCAGATACATTGCACGCAAGATAAATGTATTGCTTAAAGAGTTCTATGCTAAATTGAACCTTACTTTGGTTGATTTCAAATTGGAATTTGGAAGGGATATAAATGACAATATTATCCTAATAGATGAGTTAAGTCCGGATAATTTCAGATTATGGGACAGCACTACCGGTGAGAAAATGGATAAAGATAGATTTAGACAAGGACTTGGCGGGCTCAAAGTGGCATACGAGGAAGTATTGAATAGAATTTTAGGGAGTAACAAATGAAAGCAATTGTAAATGTATATCTTAAACAAGGAGTGCTTGATCCGCAAGGAAAAGCAGCTCACCATGCATTGGAATCACTAGGATTTCATGGTATAGAAGATGTAAGAATAGGAAAACAAATAGTTATCAAGCTTGGCAATATGAGCAAAGAAGAGGCAATAACAAAGGTAAAAGAGATGAGCGAAACTCTTTTGGCAAATACCGTTATAGAAGATTACGATATAGAGATTATGCAATGAAGGTAGCTGTTTTACGCTTTCCGGGAACAAATTGCGAATTTGACACCGAGTACGCATTTAAAAAATTAGGTCATGATGTAGCAATAGTATGGCATAATGATACCGCATTGCCTGATGGGATCGATTTAGTAGTAGTGCCCGGCGGTTTTTCTTATGGCGATTATCTTCGCTCCGGCTCTATAGCCAGATTTGCTCCTGTTATGAAATCTGTCAGCGAATATGCCTCCAAAGGCGGAAAAGTACTTGGTATATGTAACGGATTTCAGATACTTACTGAAGCCGGATTATTACCTGGCGCTTTAAAAAGAAATACCAATTTGCATTTCATATCAAAATATCAGCACTTAAAAGTAGTCAATAGCGATAATGCATTCTTGAATCAATATCAAGCTGGCGATATACTTTATGTACCAATAGCTCACGCAGACGGTAATTATTATATTGACGATGCCGGACTAGAAGAGCTAAAGACAAATGGACAAATCTTACTTCAATATGTTGATAGCGATGGCAATATCGACTCTATCAATGGCTCAGTTGAAGCAATAGCCGGTATTTGCAACAAAGAAAAAAATGTTTTTGGCCTTATGCCACACCCAGAAAGAGCGATAGAAGATATACTTGGTTCAGATGATGGGGTCAATATGCTGCAAGGATTTGCATCTTAATGAAGATTATCGCGAAGATCAAATTTTATTACAGCTCTTTTGTGATTTTTGTTATCGTCGCATTTTTCATGATTCCATTGATAGCTATTTTTAGAAATAAAAAAAGTATCATCATTCATAGACTAAATCGTTTAATATTATTGCTTATCGGCGGCAAATTATCACAAATCGGCACTATAGATTCAGATGCTGATATGTTTATTATGAATCATCAAGGTATAGTAGATATCATTGGACTAGAAGCATTACAAACAAATCATTTCAGATGGATTGCGAAAAAAGAGCTTTTTGAAATACCCTATATTGGTTATCTGCTTCGTTTGGGAGAAATGATTCCACTTGATAGAGGCAACAAAAGAAGCTTGCCTGGATTAATGAAAGAGATCAGATATTCTCGTGATACTCTAAATAGACAAGTTGCTATCTTTCCGGAAGGCACAAGAGCAAAAAGCCAAAAACTTCTGGCCTTTAAAGCCGGAACCAAAATAATTGCCGAAAAATTAAATTTAAAAGTCCAGCCTATAGTCATTACCGGCAGCAAAATGCTATTTGACGAAGGGAAAAAAACGGCACACTCTAGCACCGTCGTATATAATTTTTTACCTACAATTGATACGACTAATGCACCGGAGGATTGGTATGATAATGTCGCGATACAAATGCAGGAGATCATAGATGATGAACTTAGCTACAATCATCGCAGTCGGTAGCGGTGGCGCACTTGGTGCAGTTGCTAGACTTTTTGTGAATGGCATGTCCTCGAAACATCTAGGTCATTTTTTGCCATATGGCACTATTATTGTAAACCTATCGGGAAGTTTGGCTATAGGTATGCTGTTTGCTTATTTTCACCATCACGCCACTCTGTCACCGCATATTAAAAGTTTTTTAGTTACAGGATTTCTTGGCGCACTTACAACATATTCCACGTTCGCCATTGAAAGCTTTTTTTTACTTGAGTCCGGCAGATACATGCATGGAGTTTTAAATATTATCATAAATGTATTTGGAACTATAGCTATGGCTGCAATCGGATATATAGTGACCATTCAATTATCAAAATAAAGGATTTATTTGCCATTACAACAATATATTATCTCGGTAGTCACACATCCAAGGCTACCGCTCAAAGATGAAGCATCCCTCAAAGAGGTATTAAAAAGACGATTAACAAAAAAAGAGTACAAAATACTTGATGTTTTGGCATGCAGCAAAAATACTGAAGAGGTCTGCACTAAATTAAAACTTGATGCCGACAGATATAACGAAATAGTCACAGTGTTGATAAAAAAACTAAATCAGGAAAAATTAAAACAAGAACTTGCTCTTTAAATTATTCTTGTATATTCTCCAGATTGGCTACTTTTAAAAAAATCAACTCTCTTTGGCCAAGATGGCCTAGAGATACTTTAAGTACCATCTTATTGGCATCATCAGGCAAAAATGACGCTATATAGTATCTGCTCCATCTGTTTTTTAATGGAATACCATCAATTCTTGAGTCATCACTTTCGAGTTTTGTTATATTTATAGCATCTTTTCCGTTTAACATCGCGGTCGGCACTATATCGTCATCGCTATAAATTCCTATGATAAATTTTTCATATTTCTTTGATATTGATGAGTCGCTTTTTTGATGCAAATATAATGCACTGATAAGAGCAGATACTCTATCGTTTTGCACAATAGTGACTTGTTGGGTCTGTTGTATTTGCCCAAAATGATGCTTTTGCCGATCAAAATCGCTCATAAGCATTTCTTCTTCTTTGGAAACACACCCCAAGAATAGTCCGCCAATCAGAATAGCAAATATAGGTTTAAATGACATTAAGTCGCTCCTTGTTTATATAATTTTAACATAGTTTCAATGAACTTTTAAGTATAATTTCCAATATTATCCAAAGGTAACAAATTGGCAGTTGCAATAGCATTTACAGGAATGTCCAATAGCGGCAAGACTACTCTAATAGAAAAAATAGCTACAATTCTTGTACCAGAGTATCGTGTAGCTATCATCAAGAATGACCCAAAAGATAAGGCCGTGTTCGATACTGAGGGCAAAGATAGCCAAAAATTTTCTGCTACCGGTGCGGAGGTGGCTGTCGCATCCCCTACCCGTACTACTTATTTCTCTCAAAAACCAAAGAGTTTTGAAGAGACCGTGGCAATGTTCGGCAAGGTTGATATAGTTCTTGTAGAAGGACTAAAAACATTACCATTGCCCCGCATCTGTATCGCCAGAGGCGAACTCGATAAGAGTTATTTGGATTTTTGCGAAGCAATTGCTATCGATGAGAGCCTGGATGCTTCAAAACTTGATTTGCCAAAAAATATAGACATATTGCCGCTCAATGAACCAGCAAAAGTAATCGAGTGGATATGGAAAAACGCCAAGGAGATTTAATGAATACAATAATAGAAACCATAAAAGAGATAGCCATACAGATCGATAATGCTATTAAAAATGCAGATTTGGGATATTCTCAAAGCGCAAACTCTTCAGGTGAAGAGCAGCTAAAGCTTGATGTGCAAAGCGATTTGATCATTGAAGATATGCTAGGCAGATTGCCTATAGTAAAATCAATCGTAAGCGAAGAAAAAGAAAATGCTCTTGAACTTCATGAAGACGGAAGATTTACAGTATGTTATGATCCTCTTGATGGCTCTAGCCTTGTAGATGTGGATCTGTCAGTGGGTTCTATATTTGGTATTTATGACGGATCTTTGAGTGGAGAAGGACTTGTGGCTTCTGCATATGTAGTTTACGGCCCACGAATTGAAATGGTAGTCACCATCAAAGGCGAGTCTCCAATCCATTATAGATTTATGAACCGTCAATTTGTAGAGATGAGCAAGATCGCTCTCAATTCAAAAGGCAAACTGTGTGCTCCAGGCGGTACTCAGCAGCATTGGGCACCTTATCATAAAGCTTTTATAGACGGACTGTTTAGCGAGGGCTATCGTCTGCGCTATTCTGGTGGCATGGTGCCTGACTTGCATCAAATCCTTCTCAAAGGCGGCGGGCTTTTCAGCTATCCTGGTACTACTGATAAACCAAACGGCAAACTTAGACAACTCTTTGAAGTATTACCGTTTGCTCTTACTTACGAAGCAGCTGGCGGAGAAGCTATAAACGACAAAGGAGAAAGACTTCTGACTCTTACTCCGTCGCATTTACACGATACCAGTCCATGCTTTTTTGGCTCCAAAGAAGAGATAAAAGCCCTTAAAAGTGCTTATGGAATTCATTGATGTCTGATAAGATTTTGGATCAATGGGAGGAAGCTTTGCAAGAAGCTATCGCTTCATTGCAAGAGTGTCAAAATTCACGTAATCTCACTAGTTGTTTTGATTGTGAAAAATTATT
>Ga0265295_1001001_pt1 | contig 52946 bp, 51 predicted proteins | sample Munlansysbiofilm_FD_192503 | JGI IMG/M metagenome (GOLD analysis project Ga0265295, IMG submission 192503) | Leachate microbial communities from a municipal landfill in Southern Ontario, Canada - Methane capture system biofilm | ecosystem: Engineered > Solid waste > Landfill > Unclassified ... | reverse complement strand
GGCGGCGCCCGAGTCCCTGTTTTCTTTTGGTGCGGATTGCTTCGCAGATTTCAACTACAGCTTCCTCGCCGTCGCCAAGCAGGGCGATATCGATAAAGTCCGCTAGTGGTTCAGGGTTGAAAGCACAAGGGCCGCCGACTATTATAATCGGGTCGGTTTCGCTGCGGTCCTCGCGCCTGCGCGCGATGCCGCTCAAATCGAGCATATGCAGAATGTTGGTGTAGCTCAGTTCGTGCTGCAGGGTGAAGCCGATTATGTCAAACTGCGCCAACGGCGTATCCGATTCCAAGGAACTTAAAGGATCGTCGTGCTGGCGCATCTGCTCCGCCATATCGGGCCAGGGGCAATAGACGCGCTCGGCGGCAATCCACTCCACACTGTTGAGAATCTGGTACAGAATGGCGCTGCCCGTGTGACCCATGCCGATCTCATACACATCGGGAAATGCCAGCGCATAGCGGATATCGACATCCGCGTGATTTTTACGGATCGATCCCGCTTCGCCGCCCAGATAGCGCCCCGGACGGCTTATATTTAAAAGATTGTCGCAAGAGTTCACACAGGAGTTCATATACAAACGCACTTTCTTTATGCCAGCACAGAAAAATAGTACAATTTACAATGTGGTCAATGCACCTGACAAGCCTTTTCGGGCATGTTAAGATAAAAGGCTAAACGGACAGAGACCACAACACACAAAAACCACGCCCAACTTGAGCATAAGGTGGGCCTGATAGGAACTCAATGGCTGGATCACTGATGGCCTAAGTTGGCCTAAGTTTGATGGAGGTGCGATGACAGACAAACCGGTTGCTACTGCTGCAGGTGTGCTTATGCCAGAACAGTGCTGCGCGCCCACGGTGGACACCCATGTGCACAGTATAGCCTCGGGGCATGCGTTCAGCACCGTGGAGGAGATAGTCGCAGCTGCGCGCAAGCGCGGATTGGAGGGGGTCGCCATTACCGATCACGGTCCGGCGCTGCCGGGCGGCCCACATCTGTATCATTTTATGGCGCTGCGTTTTATCCCCCCCTTTATAGATGGGGTGAGGGTGCTGCGCGGGGTGGAGGCGAATATCCTCGCCGGCGGGCAGCTCGATCTGGACGAGAAGGCGTTACTGCAACTTGACATCGTCCTTGCCGGGCTCCACGATGGATGTGGCTACAGTGGCGTAAATGCGACCGAGCACACCCTCGCCATGCTGCAGGTGATGGAACACCCCGAGGTGGATGTCATCTCCCATCCGGGCAATCCTGTGTATCCCGTCGATTATGTCACCGTGGTGGAACAGGCCGTGCGCACCGGCACCGCGCTTGAGATCAACAGTTCATCGTTCTCCATTAGCCGAAAAAATAGCGCCCCCAACTGCCTGGAGATTGCGCGCCTGTGTGCCGAAAAGGGGGCCCTGATCGCCGTAGGCAGTGATGCCCACATAAGCAGCGCAGTGGGGGAGTTCACCGACGCCGTTGCCGCATTGATTCACGCTGGGGTACGGCCGGAACAGGTGGTTAACCGCAGTCTTGAGACGTTAGTTGCATTTTTGCAACGCATGGGTAGACGCGATCTTTCAACGCAGGTTTAGAGCAAGAGTAGATTGCAAGCAGGCTAGGAGTAGATATGGTGCTGGAGCAGGAGCGTAACCTGATTGTTAAATACGGCCTGAAGATGATCTCTTCTGGCCTGACCACCGGCAACGGCGGCAACTTGAGCTGCCTGTGTCGGGAGCATGACCTTATCGCCATCGGCCCGAGCGGGGTTGATTACGCCGATGTGCGCGCAGAGGATGTGGTTATTGTCAACCGTAGCGGCACCGCGGTTGAGGGAGCTTTGAAACCATCGAGTGAGCTGAGTTTTCACCTTGCACTGTATAACGCACGCGCCGAGGTTAACGCCGTAGTTCATACCCACTCGGTATATGCCACAACCATGGCGTGTCTGCAGCGCGAGATCCCCGCAGTACACTATCTCGTAGCCTTTGCGGGTAAAAAGGTACCTCTTGCCCCCTATGCCACCTTCGGAACTCCGGAGCTCGCTTCCAGCGTAGTGTCCGGCATCGGCGCTGCGAATGCGGTCTTGCTCGCCAACCATGGCCTGGTGACGGTCGGGGGGGATATGCGTCAAGCCTTCAATGTCGCCGAAGAGATTGAGCTGGTGGCGCGTATATATTATCAATGTTGCAATGTTGGGCAGCCGGTCCTAGTGCCGGATGCAGAGATGGATAGGGTGCTGGAGAAGTTTAAAACCTACGGACAGCAGCCTCTCCTCTCCCCGAAGAAGGTAGAATTGAGTGCTGCTTGCCCGTTTGTCTTAACTAAACTAGATTAGATGGTCAGATTAATCGAACCCACACAAAGCCGAGAGTGATTTGATATGGACAATGGATGCGGAATGAAAAATGAGCACGCCGAAGCTGTGCAGGTAAGCGATGGAATCTACTGCGTTTCCGTTAATCTGCCGAGTTCTCAGCTGTTTGAAGGGATGTGGCCCATGCCTGACGGCATCTCTCTTAACTCCTATGTGGTTAAAGGGGAAAAAACCGCCATTATTGATCTTGTGGAAGATGTCGACGGCGAAGCCGCGTGTTACTTGCACAAACTGGCCTCCATAGATCTGCGTCCCGAAGACATTGACTACCTGATCATCAACCACATGGAGCCAGACCACACCCGTTGGTTGCCTGAATTTCATGCAAGAAATCCCCGCATTCGTATCTATCTATCGTCCAAAGCCGCAAAGATGCTTAAATCTTTTTGCGACATAGACACCAACGTCCATGTGGTTAAAAACGGCGACCGCCTCGACTTAGGCGGTGGGAAAGTGCTGGAGTTTTACGACACTCCAAACATCCACTGGCCAGAGACCATGATGACCTATGAGCTCCAGAGTGGAACCTTGTTTTCCTGCGATGGATTTGGCTCCTACGGCGCCATCGATGGGCTCTATTTTGACGACCAGCTCAGTTCGGAACAAGAGGAATTTTTCCTCGCCGAAGCGCTGCGCTATTACTCCAATATAGTGGCGAGTTTTTCCACCTTTGTATCCAAGGCTATAGTTAAATTGAGCGAGCTGAATATACAGGCGGTAGCTCCATCGCACGGGATTATCTGGCGCGCCAAACCGCAGACTATTATAGAGGCATACTCGCGTTTTGCGCGGTACATGCAGGGCCCGGCAGAGCCAGAAATAACTTTGGTATGGTCAAGTATGTACGGCAACACAGGACAACTGGTGGAGACGGTCGAGCGCACGGTACATCAGGAAGGTATGCCGCTACATGTATACCGTGTTCCTGAAGATCTTATCAGTCATATTGTAGCCTCGGCTTGGCGCTCCAGCGGACTGATACTGGGGATGCCGACCTACGAATATCAGATGTTCCCCCCCATGGCATGGATGCTGGATATGTTCCGGCGCAAAAAAGTGCTCAACAAAACAGTTTTACGCTTTGGTTCCGCAGGCTGGTCTGGCGGAGCACAACGTGAGTTGGACGGCATAACTGAAAAGCTCAAGTGGGATTTTCTGGAGCCGATTGAGTGGTTCGGAGCTCCGCGTCAGCCTCAGTTTGATCAGATGGCAGAGAGTACGCGCGAACTGGTGGCCAGAGTTCGGCGTGCGTGCGAGCAGGAATAAGTTATGGATGTAACTGAAGCCCCCAAACCTTCGCCGCGCTGGCTGTGCCATGTATGCCATTTTAGCTCTACCGAGGGCAGTGGTTATGTGTGCCAACGCTGCTTTAAAATAGCCTGTGGCGCGCATATCGTTCCCACTGCACCCAGCGAGGAGAATGGCATTACCCTCGAAATGGTGTGTGTGGAGTGCCTGCAGCAAACAGAGCCAGCAGTAGATGAAAATAGGGCAGAAAAAGCCATGTCAGATGTAGAACCGGAAGGAACTATGGATGCATCAGCGCGCGGCGGAAGAAATTATGAAAAAAAGAAATAATGTCAAGAGGAAGGATAACAGTCAAGGTGCCAGTCGCCTGGTGTACTCCGATGATCCGGCAGCGTACTGTCCCAGCTGCACTGAATTTAAAAGTAACTGCACATGTGTGTCAAGCCAGCAGCAATCCGATCCAAGGACCAGCGTAGTCCGAGTGGAGCGTCAGACCAAGGGACGCAAAGGGGGCGGAGTGTCGGTAATAACCGGGCTGACGTTACCCAAGCAGGAACTGAAACGACTGGCACAGTTGCTGAAGAAAAAATGTGGTTGTGGTGGTACCCTTAAAGATGGAGTAATTGAAATTCAGGGTGATTGTCGCGATCTGCTGGTTGATCTTCTGCAAGAACAGGGGTGGAATGCCAAAAAAACAGGCGGTTGATGGACTTGATACCCAGGTAACAGCAATAAAAAAAGCGGCTCGTGAAAGAGCCGCTTTTTTTATTGCTTTGTAAAGACACAAGTAAAACTAACTACATAGTCGCTTACAGCTTTTCTGCGTGATCCTTCAGGTAGCTGGCTACCCCTTCGGCCGTGGGGTGCATCCCCTCGTCGCCTTTTTTCCACCCTGCGGGACACACATCGCCGTACTGTTCAGAAAACTGCAGTGCATCCACCATGCGCAACATCTCATCAATGTTCCGCCCCAAGGGCAGGTTATTTACTACTTGGTGCTGTACAACCCCTTCTTTATCGATAAGGAAGGAAGCGCGCAGAGCCACACCCGCTTCCGGATGCTCGATGCCAAACGCATTAGTAATCTCATGCTTGATGTCTCCAACAATGGGAAACTTCACCGGCCCAATCCCGCCATCCTCTACAGCAGTGTTGCGCCATGCCAGATGGGTATAATGGGAGTCAATGGAAACACCGACAATGTCAACGTTGAGGTCTTGGAGCTGCTTCACGCGGTTATTGTGGGCGATAATCTCCGACGGACATACAAAGGTAAAATCCAGCGGCCAGAAAAACAACACCACATACTTGCCACGATGTTCAGAGAGCTTATATTCAGCAAAACTGCCATCCGGCATAACCGCAGTGGCAGTGAAATCCGGGGCCTGACGGGCTACAAGTACACTCATGATTTAATCTCCTTTGTAAATATAAGGGGTTAAGAAAGGGATGATACGTTAAATATTACCTGTTTAAGGCGTTTGCACAAGCCTGAAGGCAATCCAATAAAATCAGCGCACAGCTGAATGGGGAAGACTATGCAATTGATAACTAAATTTGTCAACAATAAAGTTAAGAGCAATGAAACGCGTTTGCCCACCCTGGGAACGTGCAGTACTTGATATTGCAAAATCGATCTAGGGTCATCCCCCCATCCCGACCATCCCCCGAAGGGAGATGGGGCATCACCTTCAACACGTAAGACTTAAATATCACAACACAAAGAGCCTGTCTCCAATTCCGGGTTATGTAAAGACACTTGGAGGTCATAGCCTTGACAGTGGGCTGCCACCTGCTAAAGCTGAGTATAACCGAAAGTCTAACTCTCACTTTAACCCGGCCGGACAAAGTCCCGACTGGAAAAACGGAAAGGAAGTGCGCTATGAAATTCAAGAGAACTAGTATTGTTTGTGCTTTGATTGTTCTGTTTGCCGTAACTGCGTTTGCTACGGAAGACCAGAATGATGAGAGAAAGTCTGATGTCTGGCTCAAAGCCAGCATTGTAACTTCCTACACGCTGAATCAGAACCTCAATCCCTTTGACCTTGACGTCGAGGTCAGAAACGGAAACGCCTCTTTGAGAGGCACGGTTGATTCAGAGGTGGAAAAGGACCTGGCAATAGCGATTGCTAAAGGTGTCGAGGGTATCAAGGATGTTAAATCGAATATCACGATTGAGCCCGGCACCAAAGATGATGGGCGCCAGAAATCCGAGTTTTTTCGGACTGTCGAAGATGCAACGATTACGGCTAAAGTTAAATCAAAGCTGTTGTGGAACAGAAACACCAATGGCATGGACATTAATGTGAACACTGAAAATGCCGTTGTTACTCTGAAAGGAAAGGTGGTTTCCGATGCTCAGGGAGATTTGGTTGTTCAGATGACGAAAAATACAACCGGCGTCGAACGAGTCAAAAAGGAGCTAGAAGTAGTTCCTGAGTTGAAAGAAGTCGAGGAAAAAGGAAGTCTCGAAACAATAGAAGTGAAGACGAGTGATGCTTGGATTACAACCAAGGTAAAGTCGGTGCTTCTTTTCAGTAAAGGGACTGATGGGGCGGATATCAACGTCGAAACGGACAACCAAATCGTGACCTTGAAGGGGTCGGTAGTTTCCAAGGAACAGGAGCAAGAGGTCGTCAAAATGGTCAACGATATAGTTGGGGTCAAGGGAGTCCGCACTCAGCTGATTATCGAGAAGAGTTAAGGCTTCTGACCTAACGGCCACGAGGCTTCAAAACTTCTGCAAGGAGTCAAATTGCCTGCGAGGTGCCATGTTTCTCTCAACGCTAAAAAACACAGAACCACGCCATCGCACAGCGAGGTTCTGTGGCTGATTTTAGAAATGCGCTGTCAGCTTAGTCTGCAACGAGGATCGATCAAAGTGGAATCCATGTTCCCAGGGGAAAAACTCTCCCGTAAAAATATATAATTCTCCAAGGTCATTGCATGATAGGATATTTGCATTAGTATTTTAGAAACATTCATTCATAGTCTGTACTATGGAAAGGAGAATCTCCCGTGGCAGAGAAAAACATTCAGTGGCTGGAATCCCTCGACGAGGCGCAGCATATTGCTGAAAAAAATGGAAAACTGATCCTGCTCGACTTCTTCAACCCCGGCTGAATTGGCTGCAAACAGATGGATGCAGTTTCGTATCCACAGCCGAGCGTCATCGATTTTATATCCAGCAATCTCATCCCCCTGCGTATCGCTTCAGATCACAAGGAACTCGCACCTCGGTTCCGCGTCAAGTGGACTCCGCTTCTGCTTCTGCTTGATGCTTCTGGCGCGGAGTTATACCGTACTCTGGGCTTTTTCACCCCGGAGGAACTGATTCCAAGCCTACTTCTGGGGATAGGCAAGGCTCACTTTGATAAGGCCGAGCGTTCAGCTGCGCTCAAGCAATTTGACATGCTCCTGAAGAAGTACCCCCAAAGTGGGTCGGCTCCCGAAGCGGTTTACCTACAGGGAGTGGCTAACTATATTGAAACAAAAGACGTCAGTCACCTCAAAGACCTCAACGAAACCCTGAAACGGGATTTCCCGCAAAGCACTTGGGTGATGCGGGCAAGCCCTTATGATTTGCTGTAACAACACACAGCGTTGTGTGTGGCAGCAACTTCCTGTTGAAGCCAGATGAAGATACAAACGTACAAGGCTCAACCAAATGGTTGGGCCTTGTGCTTTTCAAATGCACACCATTCATTTGATTTTCGCGTGTTAAAACAAAATCAGCGTAATGCGTGAACAGAACCTAAACCTAAAGAATGAAGGGGATGAACATCTTTGAACTGAGTTTGTATTTTACGTAATCCTCCCCCCAGAAGGCGATGTTCTCTTGCTCTTCTACTTTTGCCGTCAGGTAAATAGCCAGCGTGACCACGCAGATAACCACAATGGTCAAAACATCTACTCGCTTCAGAAACGCCCCCCATGCAAGCAATAGTAGCGAGGCATACATGGGGTGGCGAATATAGCGATACAGCCCATTTACAACCAAGTGCTGCGTATTTTCAAACGCCAGGTTTTCTGGCGATGCGGGCCGGTTGCTTTGACCTCCAAATCGCCTGAGAAATACTGTCCCGTGTAAAACCAGCGCAACAGATCCCCCCAGTAACAGCCACGACAGACAGTGTACGCCTGAAAATGGCTGCTCAAACCAGACGGGCTGGTTGTATAGCAACAGACTGGTGATCCCGATAAAGGCAAAATAGCGATAGAATCCATGGGAGCGGGGGTTCCGCAACGCACGGCGGGAAATTACGGTAAAAACAAAAATAATAAACACAAATATTGCAGAACGCAGGATAACTGAATCCACAGGGGCTGTTTCTCCATGTATAAGGGGTATTGTTACGAGAATCTCGGAATGTTAATATATTCAGTTGGTATATGGAAAGATAATCGGTTTTCCATCGCGCTTATGCAGCTGCTGTTATGTATAGAATACTGAATGCGGGTTCCGTCTTATGGCATATATCATCTACGGCCAATATGGTTCAATCGAACTGGTGAAAAGAGTTTGTGCGTGATTAATCCAAAAAATATGCAGACAAATTGATGCGCTAGCGTAGAGTTTGATACATCGCCCTTTTGGAATATGCGTTGTCAAATGCTGACAGCATAGGTATGGTTATGCGCACATAAAAAACAGGTATTGAATGCATCGATTTGTGATGCTGAGGGATGGACAGAATTGCGTTTGAAGGCGCCCATGGATTGGATAGCAATCGGGGATAATAAAATTCATGCAGAATCTAACATGGTGACGCATAGAGTAGGGATTGCATTATCTGCGGCATTGCTTGCTTGTGTGTTGGCTGGTTGCGCCGTAGGTCCAGATTACCGCGCGCCGCAGCTCGATGTCCCTGCGCAGTGGAGTACGATGACCGCTGCGTCTGATGTTCGCGCGCTCGACACACTAGTACTTGCACACTGGTGGCGTCAGTTCAACGATCCACTGCTCAATGAACTGGTAGCCGAGGCTCTTACGGCCAATCTTGATCTCGCCACTGCCCGCGCTCAGCTACGAGAAGCCCGAGCACGGCGCGATATGAGTGGGGCGCGACTTGGCCCAACGCTAGATGCATCGCTGAGCGGTACCTCCAGCAAGCAGAGCGGGAGTGAATCTACACGCAAATTGTACAGCGCTGGTTTTGATGCGAGTTGGGAGCCGGATATTTTTGGGGGAGTGCGCCGTGGCGTGGAAGCGGCCAGTGCTGATGTTGACGCCAGCACCGAGAGCCTGCGTGATACGCGCGTGTCGCTAGCTGCCGAGGTGGTGCTCAACTATGTGGATTTGCGCACCACCGAACAGCGTCTTGCAGTGACTGAGGGCAGTATAGCTGCACGCAGAGAGACCTATGAGCTTACCCAGTGGCGTGCGCAGGCGGGTTTGGTCTCCGAACTTGATGTCGCCCAAGCTCGCACTGATCTAGAGAGCGCCCGTGCAGCCATCCCGGCGCTGCGCACTGCCATAACTGAGGCACAGAATCGTCTTGCGATATTGCTTGGGCGCTCCCCCGGTGAACTGCGGACGCACTTGGCTGCTACCGCCATTGTACCGCTTGCCGGGAGTGAGACCGCCGTCGGTATTCCGGCTGCCGTACTGCACCTGCGCCCCGACGTGCGCACCGCCGAACGTCGCCTTGCGGCTCAGACTGCGCGTCTGGGAGAAGCTGAGGCTGCACGCTACCCAAGCTTCAGACTCTCCGGTTCGATCGGATTAGAGGCTCTCACCTTCTCCAGCCTCGGTGACAGTGGTTCAGATACGCGCTCGTTGCTTGGCAGCGTTACCGCACCGATCTTCCATTCCGGCAGCATAGTCGCCAATATCGAAGTGCAGGACGCGTTGCTTGAACAGGCGCGCTTGGCTTACGAGTCGACAGTGCTCACTGCGCTTGAAGAGGTCGAGAATGCGCTTGATGGCTTGACTAATGCCGCTCAGCGCCGTGCTCAACTCGCACTGGCGACCAGCGCGGCGCGCGATACACTCACCATCGCTGAACAGCGCTACACTAGCGGGCTGATCGATTTTCTTGCGGTACTCGACAGTCAGCGCACCCTGCTAAATCTCGAAGATCAGCTAGCCAGCAGTACCGGTGATCTCGCCACTGCCCAGATTCAGCTCTACAAGGCTCTTGGCGGAGGCTGGTCGCCGGCAGAAGAGGTCTGAGCCAGAAGTTAAGTAGCGGTGAGAGCGCAGGTGTACTGTATAACTACACCGTTTGCACACCACATGTAACACCCCGTATTCCTATGTCATCGAAGCGTCACCTTGGATGTGAAGTAGGCTCAGTCTGCGCGCTTTAAGTATAGCCTTTCGGGTAATACCGTCAGTGAATGAGAGATGTCAGCATGAGTAAAAATATCCACTCCGCCACCGAAACTAGCGCTCAAACAGGTAAACAAGCGAACTCCCAAGCTGGGGTGTCCGACCTCGAAGCTATCCTCGCCACGCAGGGCAGTGACGGTGGTTTCTTGCGACGTTGGCGCTTGCCGCTGATTTTGGTGATAATTGCGCTGGTTGGGGCCTATTTACTCTTTGGCAACAAAAGCGACGCTAACAAAGTGCAGTACCTCGCTACCGAGGTGACCACAGATACTTTGGTGGTCAAGGTCTCGGCGACGGGCCAGCTAGAACCTACTAACCAAGTCAACGTTGGTAGTGAGATGTCCGGCACGGTTGAGACGGTGTTTGTGGATGACGACGACCGCGTGACCAAGGGGCAGGTACTGGCCGTACTTGATCTGGCAAAGTTCAAGGATGCCGCAGCCAGATCTCAGGCGGCCGTTGGGGTCGCGCAGGCAGGGGTAACGCAGGCACAGGCGACGGTAAAAGAGGCGCGTTCGCGCATTGAGCGCTACCGTGAGGTGGCACATCTCTCTGGTGGTAAAGTGCCGTCGAAAACTGAAATGGACACCGCCGAGGCGGAACTGGCGCGCGCTGAAGCCAATGTTACGAGCGCGCAGGCGAGCGTAGCCCAGGCCGAGGCGGCGCTGCGCAGTGACGAGACCGACCTCGTGAAGGCGCATATTCGCTCTCCCATCAACGGGGTGGTGCTGGAACGTGCGGTCGACCCCGGTCAGACCGTAGCCGCATCACTGCAGGCGGTGACTCTGTTTACTCTAGCGGAAGATCTCTCCAAGATGGAGCTGAAGGTTGACATCGACGAGGCCGACGTTGGTCAGGTCAAGGCAGGTCTGCCAGCTAACTTCACCGTTGACGCCTGGCCAGGGCGCCGTTTCGAAGCTCAGATTACGCGGGTGGGTTATAATGCCATCAATACCGACGGGGTTATCTCCTATCCTGGTGTGCTTCAGGTGGATAACTCCGACCTCAGTCTACGCCCGGGTATGACTGGTACCGCTGAAATTACCACGCTAATTCATGAGGACGCGCTATTAGTGCCTAACGCCGCGCTGCGCTTTAGTCCGCCGGAGGAGGCACCAGCCAAGAAATCGAGTCGGGGCCTTTTTGGTTCGATGATGCCGCGTCGGTCGAGCAGCAGAACCATGACAGAGCCGGCCGCCGCAGATGGCAGCCGGCGCATATGGGTGTTGCGCGAGGGACAGGCAGTACCTCTGCAGATAAAAACAGGTGCCACCAATGGTCGGGTTACCGAGATTGTCGATGGTGAGCTTGCGGCTGGCATGGAAGTGATCACCGAGATTGCGAGCCGCAAGTGATGAGCGAGGATGCAGCACTGATTCGCATGGTCGATATCACCAAGATCTATGGTGAGGGACCGGCCGCGTTTAAGGCGCTGCGTGGCATCGATCTGGAGGTTAAGCAAGGTGAGTTTGTTGCAGTGATGGGGCCGAGCGGTTCAGGCAAATCCACCGCTATGAATATCCTTGGCTGCTTGGATATACCTACCGGCGGCCATTACACCTTTCAGGGGGTCCACGTTGAGAGATTGTCACGGGATCAGCGTGCGTTGCTCCGGCGGAATTTCATTGGCTTTGTGTTTCAGGGTTTTAATCTACTGGCGCGCACCACTGCACTGGAGAATATCGAACTGCCGTTGATTTATCGCGGCACGCCAACCACCATCCGCCACGCTGCCGCGCGCGCGGCACTGAAGCAGGTTGGCCTGGAGGGCTGGGAAGACCACACCCCCGGCGAACTCTCTGGCGGTCAGCAGCAGCGCGTGGCCATCGCGCGCGCCATTGTCACCAACCCCATCGTGCTTCTTGCCGATGAGCCCACCGGCAACCTTGACAGCCACACCAGTTTGGAAGTTATGGAGCTAATTAGCCGCCTCAACCGCGACAATGGCATCACCGTGCTGATGGTCACGCACGAGCCCGAGATGGCTGCCTACGCCCGGCGTATCGTACATTTTGTAGATGGTCGGGTAGGTAACGATGCGTGGCAGCAACAGGAGCGTGCCTGATGTGGTGGAATACCTTGATGCTGGCGCTGCGCGCCATCAGCCGCAACCTGATGCGTTCATTCCTCACCATCCTTGGGGTGGTGATCGGGGTGGCTGCGGTAATCACCATGGTGACGCTGGGCAACGGTGCGACCAAATCGGTTTCCGATCAGATTTCGAGTATGGGCAGCAACCTACTGATGGCGCGGCCGGGGCAGCGCTTTGGGCCTGGTGCGTCTGCTGCGCCCCAGTTCAAACTCGCCGATGTTGAGGCGGTGCGCACCCAGATTAGTGGCATAGCGGCAGTAGCCCCGGTGGTGGGCAGTGCGGCCACAGCGGTGTACCAAGCAAATAACTGGTCCACCTCAGTCACCGGCACCACCAATGAGTATTTCGTGGCGGGAAATTGGGAGATCGCCAGCGGGCGTGAGTTTAACGAAGCAGAGGAAAACGCTGGCAAGGCCGTGTGTGTGATCGGGGCTAGTGTTCGGGATAAACTTTTTGGCCAGCAGAACCCTGTGGGTGCGGATATCCGCATTAAGCAGTTTTCCTGTGAGGTGGTTGGTCTGCTCAAGTCAAAGGGGCAGTCGGCGATGGGCTCCGATCAAGATGATACAGTAATCATGCCGCTGCGCACGGTTCAGCGCCGTCTTGCCGGGAACCTGGATGTGAGTATGATTATGGTGTCCGTCGCTACGAACGTCTCGATTGATACAGTCAAGCAGCAGCTTGAATTACTGCTGCGTGAGCGTCGCCATCTCACAGATTTTGAAGAGGACGATTTTCGGGTGCTGGACACCCGTCAGATTGCCGACGCACTTACCGGCACGACCCGCATCCTCACCTTACTCCTTGGAGCGGTGGCGGCTGTGAGCCTGCTGGTGGGCGGTATCGGCATCATGAACATCATGCTGGTTTCGGTGACAGAGCGCACCCGTGAGATCGGCATCCGCTTGGCCATTGGCGCACTCGAACGCGAGGTGCTGCTGCAGTTTCTTATCGAAGCGGTAGCGCTATCGAGCTTGGGGGGGCTAATCGGTATTGTGTTGGCTGCCGGTGCGTCCATCTTTCTGGCAGGGCTGATGTCGGTCCCTTATATCTTCGATCCGGCTATTAACCTACTCTCTTTCGTATTCTCCGCGGCTATCGGCGTGATTTTCGGCTACTTTCCTGCCCGACGCGCTGCGCGTCTTGATCCTATCGATGCCTTGCGCCACGAGTAGGTAGCGGTGGTCTCGTCTCTAACGTTTTTACGTTTTCTGCCTTTTCGATTATAGGTCAGTGTGGCTATTGCCTGTCTGCGTAATTCCCCGCCCGCGTAAATCAACCAAACACTGGTCTTTTGATTCCTGCTCTGAGCATTTATTACTTCCAGCTACTTGATTCTTTGCCATGAAGAGATAACCTCTAACAAGGAATTAAGGTTAGGGGTCAGTGGCTTAATGCGAAGGATGAAGAAGGGAGAGCGACATGAAGAAATATCTTAAGAAAAGATGGTGGGGGATTGTTGGAACCCTATGCCCTGTTGTGCTGGCTGTGTGTATGGTATTTGCGGTTAATGCACAAATTCCAGCAGAGGTGGATCCTAATCCGCAAACGTACATGCCGCTTGTTTTTGAGGAAGACTTTGAAACCACCATGGAGAAAGATGTAAACGACAAAGCAAAATTCATGGAACGACAACAGACTCTTCTGGAAAGGCGCTATGACCTGAGTGATCGCCCCGCTGATGTAATGATGTCTGGAAAGCAAAAACCCATTCAGGAGGGGGTGCGGGTAATCCTTCCTAAAAACATGACTTGGGATAAGTTAAATGCTCTGACTTCGACGGAAATTAGAGAGAAAGATCTTTTCCCTGAAGGGTTTTTGCCTCTACCGCATGCAAAGCATGAAACTGGAGGGCAGGTGTTTCATAAGAATCAAATTGATGAGATTCAAAAACTGGAACAGCGTTCTTTGGAACGGTTCGATGTGGAGTTCGACATCCCGGAACATTTTATACCAGAATTTCCTCCCCCTCTCTATTTAACTACCCATCCTGAACTGGGAGATGTATCCCAGGGTAAAATGCTAAGCATCGATAATTATTATAAGATTATGTTCGGAATCCTCACTCCGGTTCAGATGGAAGGTCTGAGGCTGCTGCTTACACCCTTCCCACAGCAACAGTTTAATCAGACCGAAGACCGGAAGGTCGAGAAGCCCAGTCTGGGAGTGGCGTGTCTGGATTGTCACACCAACGGGCACACAAATGCAGCTTTCCATCTGAACCCGGATACTCGACCTCAAGTAGCCAGGTTTCGCTTAGATTCAGTGAGTCTGCGCGGGGTGTGTAACCAACAGATTCATGGTTCCAAGCGTTCCTTGAGATCAATTGAAGATTTCACCGAATTTGAGCAGCGTACGGCCTATTTTGATGGTGATCATGTGATTGCCACAAAAAAGGGCGTGAATGTGCCGGATCGGGCGAGCCAGGCGGCTTTGATGGCGCAGATGCAGAACATAATTGATTTCCCTCCAGCGCCGAAGCTTAATGTATTCGGCAAATTGGACCCAAAGAAGGCTACCAAACAGGAAATGCTCGGACAGGAGATATTCTTCGGAAAAGGGAAATGCAGTGAATGCCATCCCGCACCGTTTTATACCGATGATAAGATGCACGACCTGAAGGTAGGGCGTTTCTATGATTCAAGAATGAGTAATGGGAAATGGATCACCCCCGTGGGTCCCATCAAGAGCTTTACCCTGCGAGGGATCAAGGACTCCCCTCCCTATATGCATGACGGGCGGCTGTTGACCCTTGAGGACACAGTTGAGTTTTTCAATTTGGTCACTGAATTGAAACTGACCAAAGAAGAGAAGGCTGCGCTGACAGCGTTTATGCGCCAGTTATAATCGAGATGTTTGAGTGCAAGCCAGCGGCTTTCCAGCCGCTGGCTTGCATTAGGAGTTTGGAAGCCCTGCTTAGTAAGTTCGTTAGTTCTGCGGCAGGTTCTGGGGAGTTTAGTGGCTGCTTAAAGCAGGGTTTATGCATTTATTCATCAAGCTTTACCTCTGTTTTAAAACCTGAGGGCTTTACCGCCAAAACCGAACAGGCCAGTTGGTCTAGAATAGCCTCGGCGGTATTGCCTATGATAAGGCCGGATATCCCCGTACGTGCGATCGTACCCATCACTACAAGATCCGCCTGTAACGTTGCCGCCAACTGCGGTATCATCTTTTTCCCCGCCCCCTTGGGCAGATGAAAGCTCGGAGACAGACGTTTATAGGTGTCGGTCCCCAGCGACTCACGCAATTCCTCCCCCAGCATATATAAGCCCTTTCTGTGCGGGGCATGCGTTTTTTCAACGTAGTCCGCAACCCCATCGAGCGTGGTAATATCCCGTGACATCAGGGTTTTTTCGCCAATGGCTTCCCACGCATGGGCAATATGGAGGGAAGCTACGTTGGAAAGAGCCAGGCGGCTGGCCAGGTCAAGAATTTCACGGTTGAGCTCGTGATCCTGCCCTAAAGGATTCAGCGGGTCAAAATCGACAGCGGCCAGAATATTGTTATAGCTCGGTGTATCGTGTGGTTTCATGAGCCAGATTGGGCAGGGGCATTGACGCAGCAGGTTCATATCGAAATTGCCGAATATTCTTTTCAGCCAGCTCGGGTTTTCAGCTGGTTTAAGCACCAGATCGTTGGCGTTATTCAGTACAGTACGCACCACTTCGATGTAGGTGTTGTCCTCCAGCATTTTGAACCGGATGTTCAGGCGTTGCTTATACGCTTCGGCCAGGGACTGCAGCTGCGTGTGGTGCGCATCCGCTACCGTTGCAATGGTCAGCTCAGCCTGGTTGTTTTCCGCCACGGATACTGCGCGCGCGACGGCCCAGTCCTGATCGTCGGTTGCATCACTGACATACAGAATGTTCTTGAATTGCTTCATATTATGCACCTGTGCTGACGGAGAAAATATCTGCTTATCCTGCGGATTCACGTAGGTTTAACCCCCAGACTGCGTAGATCGTGTCCGGTGGGGGCTTCGTGGGCTCTAATCCCAAATTCTGGCAGGATCGCTAAAAAATGGTCAAAGATATCGGCCTGTATCCCTTCATACTCTCCCCAGGCGGTTGTATTGGTAAAGGCATAGATTTCCATGGGTAGCCCATCTGGCCCTGACTCCAGCTGGCGCACCATTAGCGTCATGTGCTGGTGAATGCGGGGGTGGTTTTTCAGGTAGGCGATCATATAGGCGCGCAAGGTGCCGAGATTGGTCAGACGCCGGGTGTTTATCGATTCTGAAAGGTTATTGCCGTGTTCGCTGTTGTAGAGGTCCAGCTCCTTGCGTTTTTCTTCCAGGTAAGGAGCGAGTATATTGATCTTCTGTAGCTGCGTAATCTCAACATCGGTAAGGAAACGTACACTGTTGGTTTCCAGATACAGACTGCGTTTTATGCGCCGGCCACCAGATTCGGACATGCCGCGCCAGTTCTTGAAAGAATCGGAGATGAGGGCGTAGGTTGGGATGGTGGTGATGGTTTTGTCCCAATTACGCACTTTGACCGTGGTCAGGCTGATGTCGATCACATCGCCATCGGCGCCGAACTTTGGCATTTCAAGCCAGTCATCAACGGCAAGCATATTATTCGCGGACAGTTGAATCCCAGCCACTAGGCCCAGAATGGGATCTTTAAACACGAGCATCATAACCGCTGAAATTGCACCCAGACCACTGAGGAGTAACAGCGGAGATTTGCCCATGAGGATGGAGATCATCAGCAGGCCGATAAGAAATGCAATTATAATTTTAATGCTTTGTATTATGCCCCGCAGGGGGAAGTTCCGCATGGTGGGTGAGCGGCGAGTGATATCCTCCAGCACATCAAGCAGGGAGAACAGCGATAGGGTGCCAAAAATAAGGATCCATAGATGCGTTGCGGTTTCAATCGTCGATAACAGGGTCGTTTCGTCATCGAGCCAGAGGCGCGCTTGGCTTTGAATGATGATCCCCTGCAGCGTGAACGCAAGTCGGTTGAAGAGTTTGCGCTCAAACAACGCCTTTTGCCATATCCAACGTGAGACTGTTGCCCGGCTACCTGCCCACTTGAGCAGCAGGCGGTGGAGGATAAAGTGGACAGCCAGAGAAAAAATTGCAATCCACACCAACGCTATAGCGGCGAATATCCAGTCGGCATACTCCGGGATATGGGTGCTCAGCCATTCAAAGATATATTCCTTGAAATGATTTCGAGTTTTTTCCATTTTACTCTCTTTAAGTTAATTCAGGTTATCAGCTGCCGCGAAGGACGGTCGAGCGCTTCGGGAAACCATTGTCTCATCTTAAGCGCAGGCGTACCAGTCTGATTCCATCCGCCGAATAAAGACTGCGAAAGTAGATTGCCTAAGCAGGTAGCTTTTCGGCAAGGGCTCCCAATAGAACAGAGCGAACGGTTTCTTGGTCTTTGGCGTGTACCAGTATGGTCACTTGATCCCAGCCCTGCAAGCGCGTTGACCCCTTGGGAATTACCAACTCGTTTTTTCGGGTTATCAGGATGATTACAGAGCCGGCTGGGAACTGCAACTCGGCGATGGTGGGGCCGACAATGCCTCGGGGACCGGGGAGATTCACCACGATCAAATCAAAGTCGCTTTCGGCCATGGTAACGAGTTCGAGGTTGAACAGGGGGCGCGGACGTGCTGGAACTGTGAGGTTGAGCCAGCGTGCCAGCAAGCCCAGCGTGGAGCCCTGAACAGCGATGGATAGCAAGACGGCAAAGAAAACAAGGTTGAAGATGTCCTGCCCTATGCCAATCCCGGCAGCGGCTGGATAGGTGGCCAGAACGATGGGAACCGAACCGCGTAGGCCAGCCCAGGCGATGAAGATTTTGTCCCTCATCCCGATGCGCATTCCCATGGTGCCAACCCAGACGGCAAAGGGGCGGGCGACAAAAGTCAACGCACAAAATAGTAAAATACCCTCCACCCAGAGGTCGGCCCACTGATGAGGGAACACTTGGAGCCCCAGTAAGGCGAACATGCCGATATTGGCCACGGTGGAAAGAGCAGACGAGAAATTGCTTACCCCTTGCTTGTAGACAAAAGGGCTGTTGCCCATCACGTAGCCGGCGACAAACACCGCCAACATCCCACTGGCGTGCACTATTTCAGCCAAGCCGTAGATCAGCAGGATGATTCCAAGTGAAAATACGTAGTAAAGTCCACGGTCTTGGGGTTTAAGGCGATTGAATAGCCATAATGCCCCTCGAGTAAGGCACCAGCCGATTATCGGCGCGGTGGCAAACTTCCACACAAAGAGCGCTGCTGTGGGCGCCCAGTCAGAGTGACCGGAAGAGACCACCTCGATTACTGCCAAGGTGAGCAGGATAGCCATGGGGTCGTTGGCGGCGCTTTCGATCTCAAGAGTGGAGGAGAGTTTGGGCGGCAGAGATTGGCGGCGCAGGATCGACATGATTGCGGCTGCGTCGGTGGATGAAATTATCGCTGAAAGCAAGAGCGCCTTAGGAAATGACCAGTCGAAGACGCCATACAGAACCGCAAAGGTACCTAGCGCGGTCAAGACGACGCCCCATGTGGCTAAGCCTCCAGCTCGCAGGGCAACTGCTTCAAAATCGATGCGTCTGGTAGCGAAACCACCGTGAAACAGAATGAATACCAGGGCAAGATTGGCGACCTGATTGGTCAGGGTGATATCATCGAAATGCCAGAGATTCAGAACATCACTGCCAAAGAGGATTCCCGCAGCGAGGGCGACCAATATGACGGGGACACTCCAGCGATCCAGCCAGACTGAAGCCAGGACAATCGCGATTAGGAGTGCGGGCCCAATAACATATACAACATCCATAATTTACTCAATCTGTCCGTCATACCAGAACGTTTTTATCTTTTGAAATTCACCAGCTCATCTGTACCAATTTAATCTCTTTAAAATTAATAATTCGGTTTTTTGTAAACTCCCGAAACCATTATGAAGGTTGAAAAGTACTCCTGAGAGATGGCTTCGAACAGAAGAATTATACCGAGCCAAGGCATTAATATCCAATCCGGTGAAAATATCGTTTGAAAGTGGCAGAGCGCCCCGCCATTATGCCATATTTCGGCACAACCTAGGGCTTTAGCTTGGCGCTGTATACTACCACTAAATATTAAAATGTCAACAGCGACCCGCCTGAGTTCAGCTTGGCTGTTTGGCATTGAGGCTCTAACACTATTCGGGGCGGCTTGCTACGATGCAGTTTTGCGCATAACATTGGCAAACAGTAAGTATCCGAAATAACAATATAAATTTTACGCGGTGGCCATCGTTTTGATTCTTTGGTACAGTTATTTATTGCACTCAAAGAGACTGAAGATACATTCTTATCCTTACGGCAGGAGGCTTCAGCTGTGCGCTGGTGCGAGTTGGACCGATAAAACACAATAATGATCACACCAATTTGGTGAGGTGCGGCCTTGTCGAATATCTTGCTGAAAACTTCGGCCCGAATTGTGATCCTATGCGGAGATTGAAACATGCTTAAACTTCGTAAGTCCGATTTTGTGGGAAAAGGGCTTCATCGGGAGTGCTACAGGCATCCAGAGAATAATGCCCTGTGCGTCAAGGTGGTTGTTGCAGGGAATGATGATGAAACCAGACGCGAGAAAAAGTATTACCGCCACCTGGAGAAAAGAAATATCAGCTGGGAGATGATTCCCGAATACCATGGCGATGTAGAGACGAATCTGGGGACTGGTTCTGTTTTTGATTTGATCGTTGACCACGACGGTGCGGTGGCAAAAACGCTTGAGTATTATCTGGCTTCTAATGAAAAAACTGAGGCCCACGGCGCTGAACTGAAGCAGGCCTTAGTGTCACTGAAAGAATATCTGCTTGCGCATAGAATCATAACCATGACGCTCAAACCCAAAAATATAGTGTACCCACTGGTGGGTGCGGTGGAACCGCGTCTGGTTGTTATCGATAACATCGGAAATTCTGATTTTATTCCTGTGTGTAATTACAATGATTTCTTTGCCAGAAAAAAAATCCTCAGGAAATGGCAAAAGTTTGAAGAATCAATGTTAAATGATTACCCTAGTAATACCACTCTGCAGCAGATGCTTTCAACCGTGCGCTGCTGAAGTTGAGTGCCCACCATACGTGGCATTGAAACACAAACACCCCCGCTGCTCATAGAACAACGGGGGCGTTTGTGTTCGTACGACATCGCTGCGAGTCAGCCGTTGTCGTTGACCACCTTGCGGATCAGTTCCTTCTCCGCTTTTGAAGCTGCATTCACGTAGGAGTAGGTCTCACCCAAGTAGTTTTTCAGAATCACTTCCGCACCAAGTGACTGCAGGTATTCGGGGAGCAGCGGGATCTTACCCCCACCACCAGGGGCATCGATGACAAATGCTGGCACCGCCATCCCTGAAGTGTGACCCCGCAGGGCGCGGATCACTTCGAGTCCTTCTTCAACGCTGGTGCGGAAGTGATCGGTCCCCTGTACCAGATCCGCCTGATAGATGTAGTAAGGGCGCACCCGAATCGCCAGCAATTTCTGCATCAACGACTTCATCACTAGTGGGTCGTCATTTATACCGCGCATCAGCACCGTCTGGTTCCCCAGAGGTATTCCCGCATCAGCGAGGCGAGCGCAGGCCTTAGAAGACTGCTCGGTGATCTCGTCCGGATGGTTGAAGTGGGTGTTGATAAACAGCGGATGATGCTTACGCAGCATCCGCACCAGGTTCAAGGTGATGCGCATCGGCAATACCACCGGCACCCGTGTGCCGATACGGATGATCTGCACGTGGGGGATGGCGCGCAAGCGGGTCAAAATCGAATCAAGCTTTTCGTCTGAGAGCAACAATGGATCTCCACCCGAGACAATGACGTCGCGGATCTGCGGATTCTGGCTGATGTAGTCGATTCCGGCGCTGATGGTCTCACTGGTCACGCGCATGTTTTCGCCACCAACCTTGCGCTTCCGGGTGCAGAAGCGGCAATACATGGCGCACTCCGAAGATACCAGAAACAGGACGCGATCTGGGTAGCGGTGTACTAAGTTCGGCACCGGGCTCTGATTCTCCTCCTCGAGAGGATCATAGAGACACACGCTATCCTGAATTTCAAGGAGGTCGGGAACTGCCTGCTTCCAGATTGGGTCGCCCACTTCCTTGATCAGGCTAAGATAGTAGGCGGGAACCCGCATGGGATATTTGGCCACAACCTCTTCTAGAGGACGGGGATCAACGCCGAAACGGCGGGTCAAGATGCCGGGGCTAGTGATGCTTGCCTGTAGCTGTTTTTGCCAGGTTTCCATGGCGAGCTCCTTAGGTGGTGTTTTCAATGCTGAAAACGTTTGACATAAGTGATGCGGTCGTCTCCGGGGCGGTAGAAATCACGGATGCATGATTCCTCTAAGTAGCCGGCCTGCTGGTAAAATTTACGCGTACGGGTGTAGCTACCCTGTGAAGAGGTCTCCAGACAGAGCATTCTTGCGCCTGCGATCCGCAGACGTTTTTCCACTTCCTGCATCAGTTGGCGGCCAATCCCTTCTCCGTGCAGATCGGGGTCAGTGGCGATCCAGTAAAGATCGTAGTTTTTAAGTGTCATTGGCACCGGGCCGAATAGGGCGAATCCGGCCACTGCTCTTTTGTAGTCAGCGACGATTACTTGATAATCTTGCTGCTCTGGGTCGTTGAGGACTGTTTCCAGCAGTTCCATGGCGCAGGTGACCTCTACCTCGGTAAAGGCCTGAGTGGCGACCAGGATCTGACGCAACATAAGCAGATCGGAAGCAAGCAGTTTACGCATTGGTGTTCTCCATTCGGGTAAGACATAACTTCAAAATTCGATCAATCAGAGCCGGATAGTCCAGCCCTGCCGCACAGGCCGCACGGGCAAAACCTGCGGATGGGGAGATGTCGGGGTTGGCGTTGACTTCGAGAATGTAAGGAATTCCGTCGCGCATGCGGATATCGACGCGAGCGTAATCGCGACAGCCGAGCAAGCGGCAGGCTTGGAGTGCTGCCGCCTGGAGGGTTTCTTCCTCCTCTAGCACCAATGGCGCTGGACAGACCGGTTCGGTCGCAACATATTCGGCGGAATCCTCCAGCCATTTGCCCGCGTAGCTGACAATCTGACGCTCTAAACCTGTTTGGAAACAGATCTCCGAGATTGGTAGCGCTTCGAGAGAGCCATCCCCGATTACTGCTGCGTTAAACTCGCGCCCGGCGATAAACTCTTCCACCAGTGCACCTTGGTGGTAACGGGTGTGGATGTATGCAACGCGGCTGCGCAAGGCGCCCATATCACTGACGACACTCTCTGCGCCGATCCCGATAGAGGCGTCTTCGAGATAGGGTTTAACGATCAGCGGCCAGCTCGATGCCATCTTTTCTGGCAGCTTCTCCGGTAGCGACTCGCCCGGTTGAATCAGCAGGTAGTCTGGTGTGGGTAGATTGTGGCGTACCAGCAGGTCTTTGGTCAGCGCTTTATTTTGGGTCAGGCCAAGGGTCAGGGCGGGTGAACCGGTGTGCGCCAGGCCGAGCAGGTCAAGTAGTGCTGCGATATGCAGCTCGCGGCTACTCTGGCCCCAGAAGCCTTCACAGAGGTTGAAAACCAGCTGCGGCTGCAGCTTCTGCAACACACACACAAAAGGGGTGATTTTGGCACCGAGAGGCACCAGCGTGGGTGTATGCCCGAGGAGTGTAAGGGCCGCAGCGACCGCTTCCGCTTCGACTTCAGCACCAGCCTCAGAGATGCGATCCTGCTGCTCACCGCGCAGCGGTACGGCAGGGGCTAAGTTAAAGCAGACGGCGATATTCATTGACGTCCCCCTGATTGAGCTGCAGGCGGGCGCAGGCGGCGTCCACCACGCTGAGGATCAGTTGCGTATAATCGAGTCCGGCAGCGCGGGCGGCCTTTGGGAAACAGCTGTTCTGTTCCGGCCGCGGCAGGATGCCGGGGAGGGGATTCAGTTCGATGATCTGGGGATGTCCGGTCGGATCAAGGCGCACGTCGATGCGGCACCAGTCGCGGCAACCGAGCGCTTTGAACGCCTTGCGGCACACCTCTTCGATCTGGCGCTGCAACAAGGGTTCGAGCGTAGCCGGGCAGCTGAAGATCTGCAGTGGCTCCTCTTCGGTATCCCAGATCCATTTGGCTTCAAAGGAATAAATCGGGTTGCCCCCCGGCGGCAAACTGTCGAAATTTATCTCGACGAGCGGTAGCACGTGCAGATTTGCGCCGTTACCAAGCAGGGCTACGGTGAATTCCCGCCCGGGGAGATATTCCTCCACTAGCGCACTCTGTTGGTAGGTCGAAATCACCCACTCAACCTGCTGCACCAGCTCTTTGCGATTGCGTACCAGTGCCTTGTCGGTGATCCCCTTGCTTGAACCCTCCAGCGGCGGCTTGACCATTAGTGGATAGCGCAGGCGTTTCGGCAGTTCAAGCGCAGAGTTGACCACCCAGAAATGGGGCGACGGCACCTGATGCTGGGCCAGAATTTCCTTGGTACGGCGTTTGTCGAGACACAGGCCAAGGGTGACAGGATCGCTGCCGGTATAGGGGAGCTGCTGCATCTCAAAGATTGCCGGCATTTGGGCTTCGCGGCTGGCGCCGTGCAGTCCTTCGGCAATATTGAAAACCAGGTCTGGTTTTAAGGTGCGCAGTTTTTCGAAGGCGTTAAGGTCAGCGTTGACCAGCGACACTTCATGGCGGGTCGCCAGTGCTGCTGCGACCGCATTGATGGTGTGGATGTCATCCCATTCAGCGTAGATATCAGCGCTGGGATGGCCAGGAGGTTCCGACGGAGGCTCGTCGCTTGCGACGGACTCCTCGCGTAAATTGAATACAAGTGCAATCTGCATGTGATAACCCCTTAAAAGCCGTGGTGCGAAGTGACTCCCCCTGTGGGAGTTTGGCATTCATTCGGTGTGGGAGCCTGGCGGCTATGGCTGTAAAAAGGGGTTACTTTTTAAGCTGTGGTCGTTACGCTTTTCCCGCACCGAAATACCGTTGTTTTGAGCCTATACGCGCCCTGAATTTCCTTGTCAATATAAAAATAACAGGCATTTCGCAGGAGTAAAATTTATCTGTGCGAATTTGTGGATAACTGCTTTACGCAAGGCTTTTTCATGCTAGTGTTTAATTCATTGCCGTATAATTTTGAGGTAAAAATATGTTTAGTATCCGTCGTGTGTTTGATGATGTTTTCCCCATCAATCGTCAGGCTGTTGCCCAGGTGCAGCAGATTCTGCGCGATCAATTTCCGCAGCTGGCAAAATATGACGTCGCCAAGATCCCCGACCTGCTGCTCAATCCTCTTAAACATAAATTTCGCTCCATCGTGTATGTGGCCGAAGACCCGCATGGCATGATCAAAGGGTTTGCCCTGCTCTCGCATGATGCTCAACTGCAATTCTGTTATCTCGACTATATTTCCGCCGCGAAGAATGTCACTGGCGGCGGAATCGGTGGAGCGCTGTATGAGCATGTGCGTGAGGAAGCGCTGGCACTGGGAGTGTACGGGATATTTTTCGAGTGTCTGCCTGATGACCCACGGCTGTGTGAAGATCCGTTGATCCTCAAGCAGAACCGCGCACGTCTTAAGTTTTACGAAGCCTATCAGGCGTATCCCATTATTGGTACCGCCTACGAAACACCCGTCAATCTGGATGATTGCGACAATCCACCATACTTGGTGTTCGATTCACTCGGGCAGTCCCTGGAGCTGAGTGCGGATGCAGCGCAAAAGATTGTGCGCGCCATTCTGGAACGGCGCTACGGGCATCTATGCCCGAAAGAGTATATCGAGCGGGTGGTCGCCTCGTTTAGCGATGACCCAATCCGCCTGCGGCCGCCGCAATATGTGAAGGTGCAGCAGACTGAAAAACTTCGACCTGCGACCGGTAAGTTTAAGCGCATTGCGCTGGCAATCAATGATCGCCACGATATCCACCACATCAAGGAACGGGGTTATGTCGAGGCGCCGGTGCGGATTCGCTCCATTCTCAAGGAGTTGGACAAACTCGATATTTTCGAAAAAATTGAGGTTAAGAATTACGCGGAGAAGCATCTGCGCGCTGTGCACAGCGTAGAATACATCAACTATTTTAAGCGTATGTGCCAGACCCTCGAACCGGGGAAGTCGGTATACCCGTATGTTTTTCCCTTGCGTAACGCGGCTCGTCCTCCCAAAGAGATGGCGGTACGCGCCGGGTATTACTGCATCGACACCTTTACCCCACTCAATCAGAATGCGTGGAAGGCGGCCAGGCGCGCGGTGGACTGTGCCCTTTCCTGTGCAGATGAATTGCTCGAAGGGCAACGGCTAGCTTATGCGCTGGTGCGTCCACCAGGCCATCATGCGGAGTATAAGGCTTTCGGTGGGTTCTGTTATTTCAACAGCGCTGCGGTGGCCGCCCAATATCTGAGCAAGTTCGGGCGCGTGGCCCTGCTCGATATTGATTATCATCACGGCAACGGTCAACAGACGATTTTTTATCAGCGCAGCGATGTGTTAACGGTTTCACTCCATGGGCATCCCCGTTTTGCTTATCCTTACTTTTGTGGCTTCGAGGACGAGGTTGGGGAAGGCGAGGGAAAGGGATATAATCTTAATCTGCCATTGCCCGAACAGCTCAAATTTGAGGAATACTCCAAGGCGCTGCATAAAGGAATCAGGCGAATTAAGCGCCATAAGCCGGTATATCTGCTTGTTTGTTTGGGGTTGGATACCGCCAAGGGTGATCCGACCGGAACCTGGAACTTTACGGCTAAAGATTTTGCCGCGCTAGGACGTATCCTTGGACAAATACATCTGCCCACATTGGTGATGCAGGAGGGGGGGTATAATAATCGCTCCATCGGGGTGAATGCGCGTAACTTCTTCAGTGGGTTGTGGGACGGTTGTTTCACGCCTTCTTCGCCAGGTTAAGCTTTGGTCGCGGGTGTCTATATCTGTTCAAGGGGGGAACTATGACTAAAAACATGGCAGATAAATTTAAGGTTGGCGATCACGTCACTTGGAACTCGGAGGCGGGACGCGTCGGCGGTATAATTCAAAAAATCCATAAGCGTGACTTTGAATTTAAGGGCTACACCCACCATGCTTCTGTGGCTGCACCGCAATATGAGATCAAAAGCGACAAAACTGAACATATTGCGGCCCACATGGGTAGCGCCTTGACAAAGTCTCCATCCACTTAGGTGAAATATGGCGTTTCCATTTTATACCATCGGTCATTCTACCCGCACAATCGAGGAGTTTGTTGAACTGCTACGCCCAGTCAAAGTGATGCTCGTGGTCGACATACGCTCAATTCCTAAATCACGCACCAACCCACAGTACAACCAAGAGGTGCTGCCAAAACACTTGGCGCCATATGAAATCGATTATGTGCATAGCGCAAAATTGGGTGGCTTGCGCAGTAAAAGCAAGGAGATTTCGGTGGACGTGAACGGCTTTTGGGAAAATGCGAGTTTTCACAACTATGCCGACTATACTCTTACTGAGGAGTTTCGCGCCGGCCTGGCGCAACTAATTGAGCTGGGAAGAGAAAGGCAATGTGCCATAATGTGTGCCGAAGCAGTCTGGTGGCGTTGTCATCGGCGAATTGTCGCAGACTCTCTCCTGGCTCATGGCGAGTCTGTCTTTCACCTTATGGGAAATGCTAGAGTCGAAGCGGCACATCTCACCCAAAGTGCACAGATTAAGACGCATGGAGTGGTGGTCTACCCAGCTGGGCAGGTGGAGAAAAAAGGGTGACGCAGCGAACCTGAGTCGAGGTCATCTTACCAGCCAAAGCATTAAGAAGTCAGTGAAGTTGAGGGTGATCTGCGCTTGACTCAGGTTGAATATTTTGGAATCTTTATGCATGTACACCGGCTCGCCCCCCTCTTCGAGTTGGGAATGTTTTTGCGCTGGGTAATATCTGCGCTATCCTTGAGCCACTGTACCCACTATCGCCTGCGCCATCGTTCATGCACAGGGCAGAGCAGCCTAGAAGTTTCATTGCTTAAAAGGAGTCTCCAATGCCAAACGTCAGTAAAGATAAAGGCCGAGTTGTTATCATAGGTGGCAACGCCGCTGGAATGAGTGCCGCCTCAAAAATTCGGCGTGAACAACCGGAGCGCGATATTCTGGTGCTGGAAAAAACAGCCTACACCTCCTATTCGAACTGCGGCATTCCCTACCTTATAGGCGGGTTAATTGAGCAGGTAGATAGTCTAGTGGTACGTTCTCCACAAAAATTTCGAGAAAAGTACAATATAGACGTGCGCACCGGGCATAAAGTTGTAGAAATAAACCTCGGAACCCAACGCGTCAAGATTCAACAGCATGGATCGACCCAGATCATGGATGAGCCCTACGATCAACTGCTGATTGCCACCGGAGCTCGCCCCTTCTGTCCGCCGGTGCCAGGGCTGGATGCCAGCGGAATTTTTGGCCTGTCAGGCCTAGCGAGCGGGGTGCATATCCAGGATTTTCTGGCCAAGGAATCTCCTAAAAATGTAGTCGTGGTTGGTGGTGGATACATTGGCCTCGAAATGGCGGAGGCGTTGACGCGTTTGAAGCTAAATGTATCTCTGGTGCAAAAAAGCCCTGAAGTTATGGACACCCTTGACCCCGACATGGGTGCGTTGGTTTCCCAAGCACTCAGAAATATCGGAGTCAATCTGTTCCTCTCCGAGGGGTTTGAAGCGTTTGAGGTAAAAAGTGGTCGTGTTACTGGTGTTATCACTCCTTTGCGCACCCTTCCTGCGGATATGGTTATCTTAGGTCTTGGGGTGCGGCCAAATTCGGACCTCGCTAAAACCGCAGGGATTGAGTTAGGCCCTAAGGAAGCAATCAGTGTCGATGGGCGTATGCAGACCAAAACTGCGAATGTTTGGGCGGCAGGGGATTGCGCCACATCGCTGCACCGGGTGACCGGCCAGCCGGTACATATCGCCCTTGGTACCATTGCTAACAAGCATGGACTGGTGGCCGGCACCAATCTCTCTGGTGGAGAGGCGTGGTTTCCAGGCGTTGTCGGAACCGCCGTGAGCAAGATATGTGCGGTCGAAGTAGCACGCACTGGGCTACAGGAAAAAGAACTACACCAGCTCGGTACGGACTACGCTACGGCGACCATCAAAACGAAAACCAGAGCCGGATATTACCCTGGCTCGGGCTCCATCACGGTCAAGATGCTCGGAGAGAAATCCAGTGGGCGTCTACTTGGTGCTCAGATCGTGGGGATGGAAGGTGCCGCCAAGCGGATCGATATTATTGCAACGGCGCTCACCGCAGGGATGACGGTAGAGGATATTATCAGCCTTGATCTGAGCTACGCTCCCCCCTTTTCTCCGGTTTGGGATCCGGTCCAGACCGTCGCGCGCCAGCTGGTTAAAAAACTTTGATCCATTTATAGGAGGAGTCTGTTCATGCAATTCGAAACCCCCCAAACCCTCAAGGTTGAACATGAAGAACTGCACAAAATCCTGCGCAAAGCCACGCAGGAAGCGGGTCAACTAGGAATTGCCGCTAAAGCGGTTGCTGAGCTGATGCATCCACACTTTGTAAAAGAGGAAGAGTATGCTTTACCTCCCCTCGGGCTTCTGCCAGAGTTGGCACGAAGTGAGGTAACCTCGGAAATGCAGGAGGTGCTTAAATTAACGGATAAACTCAAGGCGGATCTTGCGCATATGCTTGAAGAGCACAAGGCTATCGTCGTCGCACTGGATGAATTGTCTGTAGTGGCCAAAAAAACGGGCAAACTCGAGTATGTGAAATTTGCGGAAGACCTCAAGCTGCACGCACAGATGGAAGAAGAGGTGTCATACCCGACTGCAATATTGATTGGGGAGTATGTGAAAGAAAAACTGCAGCTGCCCAAAGCCAGTGAAATATAGGATAGCGAAAAGCTGAAATTTTACATGTTTCATCACCCAGCCGACGCCAGTTTGCATAAATACTATTAGGAGGTTATCTTGAAAAAAACATTAAGTGCATTATTGTTATTGGTTTTTATATCATTCGGGCTCTGCCAGACCGTGTATGCAGCAGAACAAAAAGCTCCCGAAGATTACATGCCGAGTCTTATCACTAAAACGCCCCTTGAAGGGCGCATGCTAGCGATTAAAATAATCAGGAAAACCATAGGGACCATTCAGCAGGATTCTGAGATCAAACAAGCGGTAAGGAAAAAATATGAAGATGATCCTCAACTATTGATGTATGCGGCTGAGCTGGTGGCAATAGAATTTAAAACCATTGCCATCGCAAATAATTACTGGCGCGATGTTCGGTAAGCTTTGAGAGTACTGGATGGCCTGATTCGAAGGCCATGCAAATATTCCCTGAAGTAATCTGCAGCCCTATAGGTGACACCTTTTTTTCTGGTGTCACCTATAGGGCTGCACTTGTATATAGAATTTAACGCTAAATTTATCTTGACCGGGGGGAAAATTTGGCTATAGTAAGTAATCAATTACTTACTTTGGAGAAAACACCATGTCCTCAATGCCCAAGCATCTGCCCGCCGAAGAAAGACGCGCCGCCACTATTATGGCGGTTGTTGATCTGTCAGCCCGACAGAACCCCAGCGAAATTACCACCGCTGCTATCGCTAAGCACATGAGGCTTACACAGGGTGCTCTGTTTCGTCATTTTAGCGGCAAAGCCGCCATTTGGGAAAGCGTTATGGACTGGGTAGCAAAGCGCCTTGCGGCCCGGATTGAGCTCGCGGCTCAGCAGGCGACTACGTCGCTAGAGGCACTAGAGGCGATGTTCATGGCCCATATCGATTTTGTTGTTTCACACCCCGGAGTACCGCGCATGATGTTCGGTGAACTGCAACGCGCTGATGACTCCGCGGCTAAAAAAATGGTACGGGTTTTTATTCGCCGCTACGAAAGTCGTTTATGTGCGTTGATCGAAGAGGGCAAAAGCAAAGGAGAATTTGCACCACAGATCGATACTGCCGCCGCCGCGACCCTGTTTGTCGGCTCTATCCAAGGATTGGTCATCCAATCGATGCTGGTTGGAGAGCCGGGGAAGATGCGCGATGAGGCGCGACGGGTGTTCGCACTTCTTCAGAGGGCTCTTACACCGGATGGCGAGGTTTGAAATAGAAACTATGGATAGCTTTAGACACTCCTTGTTTATTCTAGAACACAGCAATTTTTCCTGAGAATTTTATGGACGAATTATGCCGGACACACAGGGAAAACCCATTAATGACCTCAGTAGATTTCGGGTTAAGGGTTGCGCGCCTGAACTCAGACCCTTTGGCGCTGATTCTGGTGGAAATAAAGCAGTTTGAGTTCTTGCACCGAAAATATGCGCAACATCTGAATGATTGCGTAAAACTGGTGCGGGCCTCTATTTGCCACACCCTTGCGTCATCTGGAAACTTATATGTAACATGGTTCGCACAAGAAATGTTTGGTGGAATTCTGCCGGGTGCTTCACCCGGTGCTGCATTGACCACTGCTGAAAATATCATGAAAAACCTTGCAGGAATAACCATCCCTTATCGCTATAACAGTATCTATCATAGGGTCGATTTTTATATAGGAGTGGGCGTTATGCAACAGGTTAAAAAAGGGTGTGTGTCAGAACGCGTTGTGGAACTCGCCAGCAACGCCCTTGAATCGGCCAGAAATGTCAGTTCGCCCCAGATCGTGATTGCTTAGCTCAAATTGGGGGTGATCCAAGCGCCTTGGATGAAAAGTCACATAGTAAGATTGTTTAAAAAAGATTGAGTTGTACTTATTTAGAACCCTGTTAGATTATTTAAAAGCTTTGTAGTTTTGCCCCGTGTTTAATGTGGATACTCATATTTAATTAATTATTCTCTCCCGCTAGGAGGCCTGATCATGCCCAAGAAAAAAAAATTAATAATCCTCCTGTCGGCGATTGTTGGGATTGTCGCCGTCATACTGATTGTCCAATACATACGCAACTGGTCCAAAAGTGACCCGAATCTCCTCACCATATCGGGCAATATTGAGGTTACTGATGCCGAGGTGGGTTTTAAAATTGCCGGACGGGTCGAAAAACGTCTGATTTCCGAAGGCGAACTGGCCGAAGCCGGCCAGTTGGTGGCCATTCTTGACAGCCTGGATTTATCCCAAGAGGTTGCCTTGCGCGAGGCGGAGTTGCAAGCCAGCCAAGCGGTGCTGGCCGAGCTTGAAGCTGGTTCCCGCGTAGAAGAGATTGATGAAGCCTCGGCGGCGCTGCACCGAGCGCAAGCGAGGTTGGATGAACTGGTAGCCGGCTCCAGACCCCAAGAGATTGCCGCTGCCAAAGCGTCTGAGAAGCAAGCTCGGGGAGAGTATGTGCGGTGGCAGGCTGAGCTTGTCAGACAGAAAAAACTATTCGAAGATGAGGTTATATCGAACCGAGAATTTGAAGAAACCAATGCCTCATATACAACCGCAAAGGAACGCTTAGAGGAGTCCGGAGCAAATCTAAAGCTGGTCGTTGAGGGACCTCGAAAAGAAGAGATAGAGCAGGCGCGAGCATCTCTGAGGGAAAGTAAGGCCCGTTATGAGCTGGTCCAAAAAGGGCCGCGTACAGAAAAGATCGATCGTGCACGTGCGGATGTTCAGAGCGCAAAACAAGCGTTGGCTTTAGCAGAAACAAGATTGGGATATGCTGCGCTGCATTCGCCCCTGACCGGCATCGTCTTATCAGATAACGTGGAACCTGGGGAATATGTTTCTGCTGGTACGCCGATTGTGACCGTCGGTGACCTGGTCAATGTTTGGCTGCGCGGCTATATCAACGAAACCGACCTAGGGCGGGTCAAGGTAGGCCAGACTGTGCGTGTTACGACAGATACCTATCCAGACAAAACCTACGAAGGGCGTATCTCTTTTATCTCCTCCGAAGCGGAATTTACCCCCAAAAACGTCCAGACCACCGAAGAACGGGTAAAGCTGGTGTACCGCATCAAAGTGAATATCCAGAACCCTGAGATGGAACTGAAACCTGGCATGCCGGCCGACGCCGACATCTCGTTGAGGTAGTTGTTTTTTGAATAGACCCTAACTTTGATACCAAAAGGTCAAAGCATGAGTGCCATACGAATTGAAAAATTGACCAAATCCTTCGGTGATCTTGTTGCTGTGGATGGACTTGATCTGGAGGTAGCCGAGGGTGAAATATTCGGGCTGGTGGGCCCGGACGGAGCCGGCAAGACCACGACCATGCGGCTCTTGACCGCAATTATGGATCCCACCTCAGGTGATGCCTGGGTGGCGGGCCATCACATTGTCAAAGAAGCCGAACCGTTGAAAAATAATATCGGTTACATGAGTCAGCGCTTCGGTTTGTATCCGGATCTGACCGTGATGGAAAACATCGATTTTTACGCGGACATCTACGAAGTGCCTCGCAAGGGGAGAAAAGAAAAAATCGAAGAGTTGTTGGAATTCAGCGACTTAACCCCGTTTAAAAAGCGCTTGGCGGGCAACCTTTCGGGCGGGATGAAGCAAAAACTTGGGCTGTCCTGTGCCCTGATCCATACGCCCACGGTGCTCTTTTTGGATGAACCCACCAACGGCGTGGACCCGGTCTCGCGGCGGGATTTCTGGCGCATCCTCTACCAGTTGCTGCGAGATAAGGTAACGATCTTTATCTCCACCGCCTATCTGGACGAGGCGGAGCGCTGTAATCGCCTGGCCTTCATCGATCGGGGAAAGCTTCTGGCCCTCGGGACCCCGGAGGAGGTGAAGAAATTGATGCGCGGAACCATCCTCCAAGTTAGATCGGTAAATCCACGCTCCGCCACCGCCGCGCTACGGGAACAGTTTTCCGCAGATTCGGTGGGTCTGTTTGGAGATCGTACCCATGTGGTAACCCAGGATCCTGCGGCGGCGGAGGCGAGCATAAAAACGACGTTGGAGCAAGCAGGCTTGCAACTCGTGGACATCCGCCCCGTTGAACCGACTTTGGAAGATGTGTTCATTTCGGTGGTGGCCGCAGAGGATAGAAAGTCCGCAGAGGATAGAAAGTCCGTAGAGGATGAAAAGTCCGTAGAGGATGAAAAGTCCGTAGAGGATGAAAAGTCCGTAGAGGATGAAAAGTCCGTAGAGGATGAAAAGTCCGTAGAGGATGGAAAGTCCGTAGAGGATGGAAAGTCCGTAGAGGATGGAAAGTCCGTAGAGGATGAAATAGCGGTTACGGTAACGGATCTGGAAAGGCGCTTCGGTGATTTCATCGCAGTCAACAAAGTCAGCTTCGAGGTCCCCACCGGAGAAATTTTCGGCTTTCTAGGGCCTAACGGCGCGGGGAAGTCTACCACCATCCGCATGCTTTGCGGCATTCTCACTCCCAGTTCAGGAACGGGAACAGTCGCCGGCTTTGACGTACTCAGCGAACCGGAAAAGATTAAAGCCCATATCGGGTATATGAGTCAGAAGTTTTCACTCTACGAGGATCTGACGGTGGAGGAAAACATTGATTTTTACAGCGGTATTTATCGCATTGCCCCCGAGAAGAAAGTCGCGCGTAAGGAGTGGGTGTTAGAGATGGCTGGATTGACCGAGCATCGCCACTCGCGCACGGGGATCCTGTCCGGTGGCTGGAAACAACGCTTGGCCCTAGGCTGCGCTATACTCCATGAGCCACCTATTATCTTCCTCGACGAGCCGACTTCCGGCGTGGACCCAATCAGCAGGCGCAAGTTCTGGGACTTGATCTACGAACTTTCCGGCAAGGGGGTTACGGTGTTTGTCACTACACACTACATGGACGAAGCCGAGTACTGTGACCGGATCGGGCTGATTTATCGCGGTGAGCTTATCGCCATCGGCACCCCCGAGACCCTTAAAAACGAGCAGATGCAGGAAGATATCCTGGAGGTGATATGCGCCCGTCCGCAGGATGCTATGGGGGAGTTGGAACAGATTGAAAGGGTCAAAGGAGTAGCCTTGTTTGGCCGCGGTCTGCATGTGGTTGTCGATGATGGCGAAGCGATGGCGCCGAAACTGCATGAATTTTTATCTGAGCACGGCTACCAGGTGGAGCGGGTGGAAAAGATAGTTCCTTCGATGGAAGACCTTTTCGTTTCGCTCATCGAGGCCCGCGACAGCGCTGACAAACCGCAGCAGGAGGTACATGGATGAGACCCATTCGTATCTGGGCGGTGGCCCGCAAGGAGTTTATTCATGTTTTTCGCGATCCCAGGAGCCTGGCGATGGCGATTGCCATCCCGATGCTGTTGCTGGTGCTGTTCGGCTATGCGCTGAAACTAGATGTGGACGATGTGCCGATGGTGATCTGGGACCGCAGCGAGTCCCACGCGAGCCGCGAGTTTATTAGTGGGTTTGATGGCTCGACGTACTTTACCATCCGGGGTTATGTGCGCAATTACCCAGAGGTAGAACGTGCTGTTGATTCCATGGAGGCGCTGGTCGCTCTGATCATCCCGGAAGATTTTGCTCGGCGTATCGATTCGGGTCGCCCTGCCTCGGTCCAGTTGATCGTGGACGGCAGCGACTCCAACACGGCGACCATCGCCATCGGCTATGCCGATACCATCGCGTCTACCTACTCCCAAGATGTCGCTCTACGCGAAGTGCGCCGGAGTGGAGCACGTGATCTCCAGTTGCCGACGGATCTTCGCCCGCGAACCTGGTACAACCAGGACATGGAATCTAAAAACTACATCATCCCCGGGCTTATCGCCGTTATCATGATGGTGATTGCCGCGCTGTTGACTTCACTTACCGTGGCGCGCGAATGGGAACGCGGCACCATGGAACAGTTGATATCCACTCCGGTAAAGGGGTCGGAGCTGATTCTGGGGAAGTTTATCCCCTATTTTATCATCGGCATGTTTGATGTGCTGATATCGGTTCTGACCGGAGAATTCCTTTTTAATGTGCCCCTGCGCGGCAGTCTTTTCTTGCTGTTCGGCATGGCGGCGGTGTTTCTCACCGGGGCCTTGTCCATGGGGATGGTGATCAGCATCCTTACCCGGGGCCAGTTGCTGGCCAGCCAACTGGCCATGGTGCTGACTTTTTTGCCCTCATTTTTGCTGTCGGATTTCATGTATGCCATCAGTAACATGCCTAGGCCCATTCAACTGATCACCTATCTGATCCCAGCACGCTATTTTGTCGTGCTGCTCAAAGGCATTTACCTAAAAGGGGTTGGCTTAGAAATCCTCTGGGCGGAGGCCTCCTTGTTGGGGGTTTTTAGTGTCCTGATGGTGGTCTGGGCCAACCTTAAATTCAAGAAAAAATTGGTGTAATCATGTGGGAACGTGTCAAGCATATGCTCATAAAGGAATTTATCCAGATATTCCGGGACACGAAAATGAAAGGAATCATTTTCATGATGCCGATCATTCAGGTCTTGGTTTTTGGATATGCGGTCACCACCGATGTCGAGCACGTGGCCACCGCGATATATGATCTGGATAACAGCGTGGCTAGTCGAGAGCTAGTGGCCAGCTTTGTCAACTCGGGATATTTCGATATCCTGGAATATGTTACCGAGGAAGATCGGGCCCGCGACCTGATGGACAAGGGTAAGGTGCGCACCATTATCCGGATGAATAGTGGCTTTGGTGACGAACTGCGTGCCGGACGCACGGCCCAGGTGCAGATCATTGTCGATGGAACCGATTCAAACACCGCCGGCATCGTGCTTGATTACAGCGCGAAAATTGTCAGCGAGTTTTCCAGAAAAATCTTATTGACACAGTCGGCGTATTTGACAGGTTCTACCCAGGAACTCGCCAAGGTTGAAATGCAGACCCGAGCTTGGTTCAATGAAAATCTCGAGAGCCGTAATTTTTATGTGCCGGGCGTCATTGCCATCATCGTTATGCTCATCACTCTGATGCTCACCAGCATGGCGGTGGTGCGTGAAAAAGAAATTGGCACCATGGAACAGATTATGGTCACTCCCATCACCTCGACGGAGTTCATCCTCGGCAAAACCGTTCCATTTGCACTGATTGGCTTTGCCGACGTGGTCCTTATTACCTTGATTGGGGTATTTTGGTTTGATGTCCCCATTCGCGGCAACCTAGGATTGCTTTTTCTGGGCACCAGTTTGTATATAATGACGACGCTGGGTATCGGACTGCTGATTTCTACGGTCAGTCAGACCCAGCAACAGGCCATGATGAGCACCTTTTTCTTTTACTTTCCAGCGGTACTGCTCTCCGGCTTCATGTTCCCCATCGCTAATATGCCAGTGGTGGTTCAGTGGTTGACCTACTTAAATCCACTGCGTTATTTTCTGGTGATTGTACGCGGTATTTTCCTCAAGGGTGTCGGGCCTGAAATCCTCTGGCCACAGATGCTTGCTTTACTGGTGATGGGTCTGGCTACACTGTGGCTAGCTGCCAGCAGATTCAAGAAAACACAGGCTTGAGATGAAATTCAAATTTACCAAAAAATCAAAGGAGACAGGTATGCACTGGCTAGTATTTTTAATTAATGGACGGGTAAGGCCAGGTATATTGCTTTTCGCCCTCTTGGTGTCGGCGGGATGTGCCGGATATCATAAACCTGATGTACCGCAAGTTGAAGATTTAATGCACTCTTCAATGCCAACTCCGAGTACAAAAGCACCAGAAGTATCGGTGGTAGAAAGCTCCAGTTCTCCTACTCTGGTGCGGTCCGGGGAACGTTGGTTAACCCTTGAAGGTTGTGTACAGATTGCACTAGATAAGAATCCCATGAATCGGGCAGCAAAAGAAGGTGTTGTGGCGGTTGAAGAAGCGGTTGGGGTAGCGCGCGCGCCTTATTATCCTACATTGGGTCTTACAGCCGGCTACGACCGCTGGACGCGGCACGCCTTCCTCCCCAGCGGAGTTACCACGTCGTCAGACCAGATTGGCCCTACTGATGACTGGAGTACGGGACTTGAAGCACGGTTCACTATATTTGATTTTGGTGCTCGTCGTGCGAATCTACGTGCAGCCATTGCCGAACAGGGAGCAACTGAGGAAGACGCCGCAAAAATACGCCAGGATATCGCCCTTGATGTGCACCAATCGTTTTATAGTCTGGTGGCAACCAAAGAGAATCTGTCGGTTGCAGAAAAAAAACTGGATCGAACCGAGGATCATCTGCGCTTGACTAAAACACGCCACGACGCAGGAGCGGTTCCCATCGCCGATGTGTATCGTGCTCAGGTGGAAGTGGCGGACGCGCAGTTGGAACTGGTGCGGGCCAAAAACCTGGTTAGAATCGCTAGCGGTGATCTGAATACCGCAATGGGGCTGCCGGTTGAATTGTCCGTTGGGGTAGACGCACGAGCTGAAAAAATCGAATCACCCGAGAATATAGTGCTTGACCAAGCCTTTGCCCAGGCCGTCCATATGCGCCCAGAACTCAAATCGGCTTTGTATGGAATAGCGGCCCGTCGTCATCGGGTTGATGAAGCCAAAAGCGCATTTGGACCGACAGTGGAGGTTTTTGGCAACTATGGTTGGCGCGATGAAGTGTTTCTCCCAGAGGATGAGGACTGGCTGGCCGGTTTAAGTCTCGAACTCCCGATATTTTCTGGATTTTCAAACAAACACAAACTAGCTCAGACAAAGGCAGAACTGAGACAGACAGAGGCGGATACGCTCCGCCTTGTCCAGGAGGTGCGTCGGGAGGTGTGGAACGCTCATTCAAATTTGATAGAGAGTTTCGAGACGATTCAAGCGGCCGAGGTTTTAGTTGAAGACGCCCAGGAGAGTATGCGTACGACACGTAAACGTTATGAGGTTGGAGCAGGAACCATCACTGACCTTCTGGACGCTCAGACATCTTTAGCTCGGGCAGAAGCTACCGATGTGGAGGCGCGGTGGAATTACCACATTGCCAAAGCACAACTCCAGCGCGCAACTGGTGACCTCCTTGGCGGGAGTCAATATTAGTAAGGAGAAAGCATGCCTGTGCATCGCCCTTCACACCATAATCGAGGCGATCATTGTGTACTTGCTATGCGGCAGAGCAGTTTCTCGTCTGAACCTGTCGCAGTACTGTGATGCAATGTGCAATTCACCGCGTGCCGAGCTCGATTAGATCTTGAATTTTGTGAAGGCTCGGACTTTTTAACGCCCAAGGGGGAAGGGATTGCCAGAAAGGAGGAAAAGATATATGTGCGTACGATCACTATTAATTCTTGTAACCGTAGCTCTTTTCGGCCCACCTTCGGCTATGGCAGAGGTGAGAAGCGCCGACACAACTTGGCTGATTGATTACGTTGATACCGTTCCCGCGCTTGTTTTGAGAGAACCGTTCCTTGAGCTGTTGGGCCAAACAAAAGGACCGATATCTTATACGTTTGAGGAAGCAGTTAAAGCCTCCGGACACGCATGCGGCGCGGTTGCTGGAGCATGGATAATCACCCGCAAAGCCCTGGAAACCCTGTATCCATCAACCTTGCCGGTAAGAGGGCAGATAAAGGTCATAATGCCTGGAGCCAGGGATGAGTGGTTTGTCGGAGTTTTTGGCCAGGTGATCTCCAATATAACTGGAGCAGCGCCTGAAACGGGGTTCCCTGGGGCTGAGCTTGGTGCGGCTTATAATCGGCGGAATCTAATGGTTTACCCAAATGAACCCAGCGGCACTCCTCCGCCAAAGATGTTATGGATATTCGAACGAATCGATACGGGCGCCAAGGTGGCAATTCGGTACGATTTAAGCAAAGTAAAGCCGCCTGCCACCCCGGAACGTAACGAGCTGGGCGCAAAAGTAGCCCGAGGGTTGGCAGATGCAGAAGAGGTTAAGAATTGGCAGACCTACTGGAATGCCAGAGTAAAATTTGTGTTCGACAATGCGGACACATTGCCGGGCTTGTTTACCATTGAGAAATTGAAGTGACTGTTCCTGAGGCATAATGGTATCAGACACACGCGCGCATCCCGTTAAGTGCCACGACCATGTCCGCTTTGCTAGATGCAGAGACTGCCCTCGCTGCGGTTGAAGTACAAAATGTTGTAGCGCTGGCAGGGCAGCAGAGTACTTCAGCCGGATTTCTACGCGCTTAAGAGCAATTGTGAGAAGGCGGTGGGGCAAAGAACCAGAAACCCCCGCCACATGAGTTATCTTCTGCATGACCTACTTATAGGGGGTGTTCTCTGCCACCGTTCGCCGCTTTCTTGTGGCCTTTCCTGCGTCAACTACGGTGCATGGCATCACCATAGAATCTCCATGTCTACTCATATGCTTCTCTTTTGCAACAGATTGATCTGATTGTATAGTGCACTACATTGCGGTAAGGTAAAATATTATGGGCAGAAGAATCAACTGAAAAAAATAAGGCCAGACGGTAAGGCCATTAAAGTCAGGGAAGGGGATTAACGCCGATGGCAAAAACGGGCAATATGAGTCTCAGTACCAAATTTATTTTGATTCTTTCGGCGCTCTTGATCGGGCTTTTTCTTGTAACCGCGTATCTTACCTATCAAAAACAACAGGGGGCGGCGCAGAGTCTAGCATTGGCCGAAGCACAGAGCCGTTCGCGTGAATTGATCACCATATTAAACCACATGTCTAGTATTGTGCGCGACGAGCCACAGCACAATTACGCCCTTGTTCCTGAAGTTGTGACCAACCAGATAGCCCAAAAAATTTCTAAAAATGAATATTACTCCATCCGCCAGGTTGCCCTTGCCTACCGTAATCCTGCCAATAAGCCAGATGCTTTTGAAACCCGCCATTTGGAAGAATTTCGTCCCGGTGAGAAAACTGAAATTCATGCCGTGGTAGACATTAATGGGAAAAAGGTGTTTCGGTATATGCAAGCCCAGATTGCAGACCAATCCTGCCTGGTATGCCACGGTACCTATGAGTCTGCTCCGACTTATATTCAAGAGCGTTTTCCCAAGGGACATCCGTCATATAATGACAAGGTTGGAGATATCATGGGGGCGGTATCGTTCACTAAACCGATGGGGCCGCTATATGCTGAGTTAGCCTACAATTTTAAACAGGACCTCAGCTATCGTGCCGGAGTGCTGTTGCTTTTTATCCTTGTGACCTATCTCGTGGTACGACGCCTTATTTTGGGGCGCCTCAAGACGGCATCGGCAACTATACATAAAATTACGACGACCGGCAGCCTCAATGAGCGCATACCGATAACGGGCTCTAGGGATGAAATTGGACAGCTGTTGGGTGATTTTAATGAGATGATGGCAGAACTGAACCGCACCACTTTGCAGCGCGAAGAATCTGAGATTCGCTATCGCGCTCTGATCGAGGCAACTAGATCGGCGATAGTCACGTTTCTGGATAATGGTAAAATCGTTATTTCCAACCAGAAAGCGGAACAGCTGCTCGGTCTTTCGCGGGAACGACTGCTCGGAGAGAACTTCTTCGACTATCTTGATGAAGCAGAGAATCTGCAGCAAAACATCGCCGATTTAATCCACAGTGACAAAGGGCAAAACCATAAAATGACGGGGTTGTGTCATATAAGAGATGCCCATGGGCGTACCAAAGAGGTCAAAATAGTTTTGGTTCTGGCTTCAGATGCTGTGGACAAACAGATGTTTACGGCCATTCTGCGTGATCCGGATTCGGTGTGATTTTTAGTTGCTTGTATTCTGCCCCTGACGGATTTCAGCGATAAGGGCATTGAGCTCGCGATACTCAGCCGCGCTAAAAGGATGCTTACCGTAAAGCATAGCGCTGTAGCGGCGGGCGAAGGTGAGGCAGCGAGGGTCATCCAGTTCTGTGGCCAATTCCACCAAGCCGTTGTCAGGAGGGATATGGGTGAGTTTGTAGCGATGCTGTAAAGCCTCTTGATAGCGCTTTAGCAAGCGTTGCTGTGGGGTCAAGCGCTGGTAAGCTCTCCACCACAGGAGCGCGGCGCTGCCGAGTAACAGGGTCAGAATTATCAGCCCAGTGCGGATCAGCGTGGTTGTTTTGGGCGCCAGATCTTTTAGTTGGCTGCCGCTGTTGCGTACTAAGCTAACCTGCTTGTTGAAGTCGTAAGTAATTACCGCCTGAGTCCACAGATACTCTAGGCTGTCCATGGTGCGTTTGACCAGAGATAACCCTTGCTGGCGCGATGCGAGCAACGTGGTTGATGCATTGGCCGCAAGGCGACTGGGGTCAATGCGTTGCCATTGCCCGTCAACCAAAGCTTCCACCCATACATGTGCCAGGTCTTCGGTGATAAGGTAGTAGCCACCGAAATCGTTGTATTCTCCTCCATGATAGCCTCCCACCAGACGAGCTGGAACTTCGCACAGGCGGAGTAGTAGGGCAAATGATGAAGCAAAAAACTCGCAGTAACCCCGTTTTTTAACAAACAGAAATTGTTCTATAGGTGCGGCGGCTCCCGGTAGATCCGTGGTGGCGTAATTTAACTGTTGCTGGAGAAAGAACTCTTCAAGCAAGTCGATGCGTTGTTGTGGGGTTTCAGTCTGTTGTCGAATCTGGTCTGCTACCTGTTGTACCTGTGCCGACACTCCGGCAGGTATGTCCAAATAGAGCTTCGCATCTGGTGCAGAAAGCACTTGCAATGCTCCACCCAGGCGTGATTCACACCGGTAGCTGACGCTTTTGCGTAGCGCCAGGCGTGACATGAACACCAGATCGTTGTGGCGCTGATGCCGGAGACCATTTAGCTCAACGGGTCGATCAAGGGTGAATAAAAAATGTTTGTCGGTAGCGGGCAGAGTGATGGTGCAGGTGATTGATTTGCCCCCAACCAGTTGCGTGGATTCCCGTTTGGGGATAGTGCGTTTCCAGGTCGAGCCTTCGATAGTATTGAGAACTGTGCCACGCCAGTAGAGGTCTTCAGCACCAACCTTCTCACATTCAGCCCGGAAGGCCAGACTCTTGCTGGTTGCGTTGCTGGCAAAGGCTCCGGGACGCACCTGCTCGCTGAAGCCGGTGGTGGCCGAGGCATCGGGGTTGAGAAAATTCCACAGCGGGAACTGGGTCCGCGGCAGGATTATAAATAGTACCAGCATTAACAGTAACGAACCGATGGGGAGAATCACCGCAGTTTTGAGCAGGCTTGCACTTTGCGCTCGGTTCAGACGCAAGCTGGGGTCACGTTGGAAAAAAGTCAGCAAAACCAGACCGATGGTGACCCCGAAGATCATCAGAATTAGAGCCGGTAGGTAGAGCATACTTAAACTGAGCAGGGAAGAACCGGCCAGACAGAACAACGCCAGCACGAAAATCTGTAGGTAGTGACGTCCTTGCTTCTCCGTGGCCAAACGGATACAGAGCAGCAAGGCCAGCAGGTTGATAACCGGTGACACTACGTTGTTTAGATTGAGTTGAACCAGATAAATGGCAAAAAAAGCGAAGGTCAGAACAGTGGCCAAGCGTGGTCCCAGCAGGTAGCGCTGACGCCTATCCGCAAGCAGTCCTGCGCAAAATGCAACGACAACGCTGAGCTGCACTGCACCATCCAACCAGGGGAACAGCGGGATTACGGCGAGGGCAACCACTAGGTACGTCAGGATGTCGAGTAGCGTTTTAATCCTGAGCATAGATAGCCAATTCCTTGAGTAGGCGCAACTTGTGCCCCAACCCTAGAGCGGAGGGCAGAGTAACCTCGCCCATCTTTAGTCCGACTGGTTGGTTGCGTCGCGACAGGTCGTTGATTAGAAAAGCGGCGCAGCGTAGTTGCTGTTCCAGTCCGGCTCCCGGCAGGGTTAGCAGATCGATCTGCACCGGCGGGTGCTGCGGGTTGGAGAGTTCCTTGATTTTAAGGCTGTCGTGACGTGCGCTCAGCTTCCAGTGGATCATCTTTAGCGGTTCGGTACCTTGGTAATTGCCGATGCGACTGATATCCCCATCAGTACCCTTGGCTTGAGTTTCCAGCATCCCTGGGCTTTGCGTCCGATTTGTAGTTTCATGCTGGCGGCACATCAGCGGACGGGGGAAAACAATGACGTTCTGGCTGAGCTCAAGTATCCGGCGGCGCACAAAAAAATTGATGGGGAAAGAGGAGCTGATGGTCAGGAGCTGGCACTGCTGTTCCCCTCTAGCGCTGAAGGTGACCGGAACACTGACGGGTTCGCGCTGTCTTTTTTTGAGTAGTGACAAGTGCCCGATGCGCGATGATTGGACGTCAAAATATACATCAAGAAGAAAAACGGGTAGCAGGCGATGCCCATTGTATAATCGAACCCGCATTAACGTCTCCAGCCCGGCGTAGATCTCATCCGGTGGCTCTAAAGCCACTTGGAGGTTTTTCAGATTCCAGTGGCCGAGAAGCCCTGAAATTGCCATAAACCCGAGCAGGGCCGACACTAGCAGATAGAGTAAATTGTTGCCGGTATTAACCGCTCCGAAGCCGAGTAGCAGGGTCATAACGATATAGAGGGTTCCCGCTTTGGTAAGTTTTAGACCATAGGAACGGGTACGTTGCTGAGAATCGATGCCATCACCTCACGTTTATTCAGGGATTGATGCTCGTGGTGCAGAATCAGACGATGCGCACCTACGGGCACGGCGATATGTTTCACATCCTCGGGGAGGACGTATTCCCGGCCATCCAGATAGGCGGCAGCGCGTGCCGCCGAGGCCATACTGATCCCTCCGCGCGTAGAAATGCCGGCACTGATAAATGGATGAGTGCGGGTCGCTTCGGCGATGGCTAGCAGGTAGTCGACCAACTTGTCGTCGAGATATATATTCTGAACCGCCTGTTTGGCCAAGTGAATTTCAGCATGGCTGAGCAGTGGTTTAATATCGAAAATCTTTTCACGAATACCGCCACTGCGGATAATCTGTTTTTCCAGCGCTGCAGGGGGATAGCCGATACCGGTGGTGATGAGGAAACGATCCAACTGCGACTCTGGCAGGGGATAGGTGCCGATCTGCTCCGTCGGGTTCTGAGTGGCAATTACCATAAATGGGTCGGGGAGGGGATAACTGACCCCTTCGATGGTGACCTTGCGTTCTTCCATGGCTTCGAGCATGGCGCTTTGGGTCTTTGGCATGGCGCGGTTAATCTCGTCGGCCAGCAGAATATGATTAAAAATTGGCCCCTCGATGAAGCGAAAGTTGTTCTGCTCGCGGTCAAAAATAGATAGACCGGTGATGTCTGAGGGGAGCAGGTCGCTGGTGCATTGAACGCGCCCGAACGATAGCCCCAGAGCGCGGGACAGTGCCAGCGCCAGGGTGGTTTTGCCGAGGCCGGGGATATCTTCGAGCAGCAGATGACCGTCCGCGAGAAGTGCTATCATGGCCAAGCGTAGAGCTTGAACCTTGCCCTGTAGGTAGCGACTGGCCAGGGTATCAATCACCTGAAGAACTTCAGCCTGTTTTTCCAGCGTTTGCGTCACATGCTCTCCTGTTGTAGGGTTTAAGAGGAGTTCTGCAGGGGCGAAAGCTATTTGACCCATGTTTCTCTCTCCCGGTGCTTTCGTGCCTGTTTTTGGTCTGTTTTCAAACTATATCATGTACTGCGGGGCCGTGTATAACTGTAGCAAGTATAGATATAAAGTATAAGACAGAAGAACGCCTGCGCGTTTGCTTGTGAATAAGCTATACGCTGGTATAATTTAGCTATGTTTTTTGGCTAAGCTGCGTGAGTTTTATATCTATGACTCAAGTGCTGCTAGCGAAGAAAAGAGTGGGTAAATGCATGTCTGTGTGAAATACGCACGTTTTTCTATCGCTTTTCTAGAAATATAAATGGCAATCAGGGAGGGGTATATGGAACTGCAAAACAAAAAAATCGCGATTTTGGCAGAAAATGCCTATGAAGATATGGAACTCTGGTATCCGCTGCTGCGCTTTCGCGAAGCAGGGGCCGAGGTTATGGTTGTCGGACCACAGCCTGGAATCTTCGAGTCAAAGCATGGCTACCCAGTTAGAGCTGAGGTGGCCGCGGACGAGGTCAGCGCTAGTGACTTTGACGCTTTTATTATTCCCGGAGGCTACGCCCCTGATCATATGCGAGGCTCGGAGGCTATGATAAGCCTGATTCGCGTTGCCAACCAGCAGGGTAAGATCATTGCCGCCATTTGTCATGCGGGTTGGGTGCTGGCTTCTGCAGATGCGCTGCAGGGTAAAAAAGTTACCGGTTATTATACCATTAAGGATGATTTGAAAAACGCTGGGGGCAATTATATCGATCGCGAGGTTGTGCGGGATGGTAATATCATCACTTCGCGGATGCCGTCAGACCTTCCGGCTTTTTGCCGTACAATCATTGCTGCTCTCAAAGAATAACAGTGCGGGAATGAAAGAATAAAATTCAGCTTGAGCTCAGACGAGACTCAGATTAGCCGTGATGTCTACATCGTTAACAGACTAGGAGATAATTTAATGGATGTATTTGAATTTGCTAAAAAAATGGAAATGGATGGCAAAAATTACTATCTGCAGCAGGCGGAAAAGATCAGTATTCCAGGCCTGCAAAATCTTTTCCGACGCCTGGCCGAGGACGAACAGAAACACTATAATGTTCTGGTACGCTTGGAGAAGGAAAGGGGAGCTACTCCCATGGAAGACAGTAGCGTGCTGGATGAGGCCAAGAATGTCTTTGAGGAGCTCATTGCCAGTGAACACAAGCCGACTCAGATTGATGGCGGTGATCTGGAGGGGTATCGGCATGCCATGAAGATAGAAGCAGACAGTTATCGTTTTTATGAGCAGGCAGCAGCCGGAGAGCAAGATGAAAATGTGCGCGAGTTATTGCTGCGAATAGCCAAAGAAGAGCATAAGCACTTCAATATTCTCGAAAGTGTGTATGAATTCGTCAACGCGCCCAATCAGTATTTTGTCTGGGGCGAATTCAGTAATCTAAGGGAGTTTCACCAGTTCGGACGCGATGTTGATATCCCAGAAGGGAAGTCTTGAACCAAGGTTGTTGGTGTTGGTTTAAGTTTTGATAGTTGATACGAAGGTAAGTGATCTGTATGCAAAAAACAGAGTCCTTTGAGCAGTATAGCGTTGCTTACGATGGGTGGTTTGAAAAAACCCAAGCGCTGGATGCAGCAGCGCTAGAGGTTGTGCGTAAACTCCTTACTCAGCCAGAAACCGAAAGGGTGGAAGTGGGTGTCGGTTTTGGCAGATATGCTGCGCCGTTGAGGGTTGGAAGTGAGGTGTCCGTGTCTTCTCCGGCACAACAGATCCAGGCGACGTTCTTAATACATAAAAACAATGTTTAGCTGGCTGACAAAAAAACGTCGAGAAAGGCTTGCTGAGGCACCTTTCCCTGATTTATGGGAGGACGTTGTCCAGCAAAATGTTGGGCATTATTGCATGCTGGACGATGGCGAGCGTTCTCGGCTGAAAGCTTTGATTCAAGTATTTATATCTGAAAAAAATTGGGAAGGCGCAGGGGGGCTGCAAATAACCGATGAGATTCGAGTCACAATCTCCGCTCAAGCATGTCTCCTTCTGCTCGGTCTGCAACACAATTTCTATCAAAACGTTGAATCCATCATAGTCTATCCCTCTGCGGTGATTTCGCCACAACGTAAACCGGGCTTTTTTGAAACTGTACTAACGCCTTTGGAGCCTGAGCAGCCCATTCTCGGACAAGCCTTTCTGCAGGGACCGGTCATTATTATTTGGGATGCAGCCCTCAGAAGTGGTCGCCATCCGGAGTCCGGTCATAATGTTATTTACCATGAATTTGCGCATAAACTGGACATGCTTGACCATACAGCCGACGGCACGCCACCCCTACGCAGTAGTGACGAATACCGGGATTGGGTCCAGATATTTTCACGCGAATATTTGCGACTGGGACACGATATACAGAAAGGCAAGAAGTCTTTCCTCAATGCCTACGCTAGTACTAACGAAGCTGAGTTTTTTGCCGTTGTTACAGAGCAATTTTTTGATCAGCCAGGACTGATGATTGACCAAGCCCCAGATCTTTATCGAGTTTTAAAAGAATACTATCGCCAGGATCCTGCCGAGCGAATTTCTAAGAAGGACTGTAACAAGCAAGGGTAAGGAGGACCAAGGAGACGTTGGTTATATTTTGATATTCCGTGCTAACTTTTCTACAAGCCACGCTAAACCCGCTGAGCTTGATGCTTTTGCAAACTATCCTTGGGGCGAAAGCAGTAATTTAAGTTGAGATGAAGGCCAGTCACTTATATGCCTAAAACAGAATCATTTGAGCGATACAGCGCAGCTTATGATGAGTGGTTTGAAAAAAATCATGCTCTGTATGCAGCAGAACTGGAAGTTGTCCGCCAACTTCTTCCTATGGCCGAAGCCGATGGGGTGGAAGTGGGTGTCGGTTCTGGAAGATTCGCTGCGCCATTGGGGATTAAAACCGGGGTTGAACCCTCGGAAAAGATGGCAGATCTCGCGAGAAAGCGGGGTGTTCGCGTCTATATTGGCACCGCAGAGGATTTGCCTTTTCCCGATAACAGTTTTGACTTTGTGCTGATGGTGACCACGCTCTGCTTTGTGGATGATGTCGCTCAGTCGTTCAGGGAGGCGTTCAGAGTGTTGAGGCCCGACGGGTGTATGGTTATTGGGTTTGTGGATAAACAAAGTCCATTGGGAAAACGCTATGCGCAGCATCGGGAAAAGAGCAAATTCTACCGAGATGCCAGCTTTTATACTGCGCCGGAAGTGTTAAAATACTTGGGAGAGGCAGGGTTTAAAGCAACGGAGATCAAGCAGACCCTCATCTCCGAAGTGGAGCCGCAGATAATTCTTTCCGGGTTTGGCAAGGGAGCTTTTGTGGTCATTAAAGGGGTGAAAATAGGCGTGGAGTAAAGTGAGCCCAGCTCCCTAACAACTCTGTGGCAACCTTGTAGCGCACCCCTTTTATCTCAGAAACCCACTTTAACCCACCTGTGTGGAGATGACATTGACTCAAAATAAAGGTGCAAAAATTATCCGGACGATTTTGGCACTCATAGCCTTTTTATTCGGTTTAGCAACTATTTTTGCCGGTGGGCGTGTGCTTATGGGCTTCAATCCTGGGTATGTGGTGTTTCGTCCTCTACTCATTTACAACACAGCTATGGGAGTGGCATATCTGGGAGTTGGCAGCGTCCTTTGGCGCAGTCTGGTTCGAGGTAGATACGCCGCCGGAGCTATCTTTCTGCTAAATCTCCTCGTACTGGTGGCCGTTGTGCTGTTGTATTGCAGTGGCGGTCCGGTCGCAGTGGACAGCCTTCAAGCGATGTCTTTCCGCACGGTGGTGTGGTTGGGATTGTTTTTGGCGGCCTCCTGGCTGCTCCGCTCTAAACACTGCTTGATAAAGGTACGCAGCTGATGGCATCAATCGCATCCCTGCTCACAGCAGTTCGGAGCTGCTCAATCTGCGCCGAACATTTGCCTCTCGACCCGCGCCCGGTGCTCCAAATCCATCCGAAAGCTCGCATTCTGGTCGTAAGTCAGGCTCCAGGCAGGAAGGCGCACGCAGCAGGTATCCCTTTTGCGGACGCTAGTGGAGAGCGCCTGCGCCAGTGGATGGGGGTATCCTCCACCACGTTTTATGATCCACACAGCATCGCCATTTTGCCAATGGGGTTCTGCTTCCCCGGTAGGGGCAAGTCCGGCGATCTACCGCCACGCCCGGAGTGCACACCTGAGTGGCGCGAAAAACTAGTAAAACATCTTATGCATATTGAGCTAACGCTGGTCATTGGCCAATACGCACAGGCATATTATTTTCCAGTTACCGGCACAACGGTAACAAAGACCGTACAGAGTTGGCGCGATTACTGGCCAGAGATGGTACCGCTTCCACATCCCAGCCCACGCAATAACATCTGGCTACGCCGAAATCCGTGGTTTGAAGCGGAATTGCTCCCGCGTGTGCAGGCAAGGGTTGCAGAGGTATTAACCCACGCAGACTGACCCTTGCATGGAGTGCATATTTCGAGGATGCATTTCCGTTGTTATTTGATGTCTTGTTAAGGCCAGAGGTGCTTAAGGGAATTTACATATTGCATATAATCGTTGTCTGTAAGATGTTGAAAATTTCATTGTGGGTTTCTCGTAATACAATTTTTGCCGGTTATTTAGGCGTCAATTGCTCTAAGTTATCAATATTATAAGGACGAATAATGACAGATAGTGATCAGGAATTGGCCCGTGGAATAAAAATCACGTTTGGTACCGGGACAACGGAACCCAGCTCAATCCAGCTAGGTAAAATAAAACAGGATATCCAGGCTTTACACACGAAGGGGATAACGCCATCTGAAAAAGACTGGGCTACGGTTGTACGGAAATATTGCCCGGGCGCAGGGAGTTATAGTTATCTGTACGAGGGGGCGGATGCTTCTAACCTCACGACTTTGTTGGAATTGGCTATAAAGAAATAGGATTTACCTAGGATTCTCCGCAAACACGAATCACCTAAAATCATGAATTTGGCAAGTTGCCGGAACCTGAGTGTAGCGGAATTAGCTCCGCTGCAGTCAGAACTATCCCTGCGGGGATGCGTTCTTCCCACTCCACGCCACGATGGTTACATCCACCATATGTTGTCTGTACCAGGCAAAGGCATTCAGGTGTTTGCACGTAACGTAGGCTTGCACGTGACACTAAACCCTTCTCTCCGGCAATATTTTACTGTTATTGGACGCAAAGAATCTGTTATACCCGTCAGCTATGCAAACTATAGTCTTTAATATCATTGTTGTGTTTTTGCTCGCGGATTATGTGCTTGAGCGGATTCTTGAGCTTCTGAATTCTCGCTGGTTGGGGCATCCTCCACCTGCAGAGTTGCTAGGGCTGTATGCTCCGGAAGAGTATCAGAAGCAGCAGAGTTATCAGAAAGCTACCACCCAATTTGGATGGATAACCTCTACATTCAGTCTTGCGCTTGTACTCGTTTTTTTGCTGTTTGAGGGATTTGCTTGGGTGCACCAATTAGCCGCCCAGATATCCACAAGTGAAATTGTGCAGGCATTGATTTTTTTTGGTGTATTGCTTTTGGCGCAGGATATTGTCGGTACCCCATTTGCTCTGTATCGCACCTTTGTGATAGAGCAGCGTTTTGGCTTCAACACTATGAATATCCGCACCTTTGTGACCGACAAAATCAAGGGATGGATTCTCGGTGCTCTGATTGGTGGCGTGGTACTGGCGGGAATAGCTTGGTTCTACTATCAGACCAGAGAGATGTTCTGGCTTTATGCGTGGTTGACCTTAAGTGGCTTCAGTTTGTTTTTTTCCATGTTTTATTCCACCCTTATTGTCCCGCTGTTCAATCGGCAGACTCAGCTGGAGGATGGGGAACTTAAGAGCGTCATCGAAAGGTTCGCCGTCAGGGTAGATTTCCCCGTCAGGGATATCTATGTTCTTGATGGCTCGAAACGTTCGAGCAAGGCCAATGCCTACTTCACCGGACTTGGGGCTAAAAAGCGTATCGTGCTGTTTGATACCTTGATAGCAGATTTGACCCCGCATGAGGTTGTCGCAGTATTGGCACACGAAATTGGGCACTTCAAAAAGAAGCATACCTTACAGGCTCTGGTACTTTCGATTCTTCAGACCGGTATTATCTTTTATTTGCTGTCACTGTTTTTGGAACATGCGGTGTTTTCTCAGGCCCTGGGGGTGGAGCAGCCCGTGTTTCATGTCGGGCTTGTGGCTTTTGCTCTACTGTTCAGTCCGGTTTCACTGTTGAGCGGAATGTTCATGCACATGTGGTCGCGCAGGAATGAATATGCGGCAGACACGTTTGCAGTGCGCCACCATGGTGCGGAAAATCTCATCAATGCGCTGAAGAAGCTGTCAATTAACCACCTTAGCAACCTGACCCCGCATCCGGCTTATGTGTTTTTTCACTACTCCCATCCCAGTTTGCACCAGCGTATCTGCGCCATGCGTGCTAGTGAGGCACGTTAAAATCGGTTCTTCTTCTCACGTAAAACGGTGAATACCTCAAAGTCGCTGGCATCCTCCATGTGCAGGGCGCGGCGCAATGCGGGATCGTGGGGGCGCAGGAAGGGGTTGGTTACCAGTTCTTCGCCTATGGAAACAGGCAGGGTCGGTTCCCCGCGCTGGCGGAAGCTTTCCACCTGTTGACGTTTGCGGCGTACCGCCAGAGAGTTTGGTTCCATGCGTTCTGCAAAGCGGTAATTATCCAAGGTATACTCATGTCCACAGTAGATCAGGGTTTCAGGCGGTAGCGCCGCCAGGGTTTGCAGAGACTGAAATAGCTGCTCTACCGTGCCCTCAAAAACGCGCCCGCAGCCGCCAGAAAACAGCGTGTCTCCAGAAAACAGAGCGCCAGGGTGTTCTCCTTGAGGCGGTAGATAATAGCAGCAATCCTTCAGGGTATGTCCCGGCGTTGCCAGTAGTTGAAGTTTTTGGGCCGGGGGTGGTAATGCCCCCTCTTGGGTAAGTACCTGGTCAATACCCGGTATGCGCTCATCCCTCCCCATTACTTTACAGCCCATGGCCTGTTTCAAAGCCAGATTCCCGTGACTGTGATCTTGATGCATGTGGGTGTTCAGAATCAAATCCAAACCACATTCTTGCTGACGTAGGTAGTCGAGTACCGGCTCAGCTTCGCCAGGATCAATGGCAATATTTGTACTATTCAGGTTGAGGATGTAACAGTAATTGTCTTGATTGGTGGGAAGTATGGCAATGTGTGGCATAAGCATCTCCTTTTTGCTGGATGTGGTTAACCATCTTGTGCAATGAAGTATAAGCACCAATGTGTTCAAGTTAAACCGTTACGTTTTTTCTTTGAGAATACTTGATCCTTCCTCAGGAATCCTGGATGTTTTAGCTTGCTCACGTAGCTGCCGTTCCTCACTTGCCAGATCCCCTTCAGCATCATTGGTTACGGTTTCAGGAGGAGGGCTTTTCTTTTCTCTGATTGTTACTGATCTACTTGTGGTATCGACCATTTGGACGGAAATTCCATCGGGGAAAAGCACCTCTCTTGCTTCATCCGGCATCGAAATATTCTTGATCTCAAAAGCCTTCTTGACCGAACGAATTAACGCGGATTTTACCTTTAAAACATTATACGCAGAACCGTCGTACCAGAAAAATACGAGGAGAATGACAGTAGCGGCACCGAGCCGATCTACCAATACCAGTGATTCTGGGTCTTTCAGTACCGCAGGATGGTTGTTAAGTACGTCCAGGGCGACTTCTTGAGCAAAGGAAGGCTCATTTTCAAACCCAATACCGATCTCAAAGAAGTCACGTCGATTTGGATTGGCAGAAAAATTTCGGATGATGCTTTTGTAAACTGTGGAGTTTGGGATCTGCACATGATTGCCATCTAGATTCATCAACACTGTGCCGCGGGTCGTGACGCGCAATACAATGCCCGTGTGATCTGCAATCTCCACCAGATCGCCTAAATGAAAAGGGTTGCGAATACTGATCAACAGGCTGGCTAGGTAGTTTTCCAGAATGTCGCGAAACGCGATTCCGGCGACCAGTCCAGCAATGCCTGTGCCACCAAGAATAGTCGCCGCCAGGCCGGAGAGGCCGGCTACTTGCAGGACCAAGTAAAAACCTACGAGCAGCAGTGCAATGCTCAGGATCCGAGCAACCATATCCCGCAGCAATGGATTCAGGCGCAGAGCAAGCACCCTACGAATCCCGTTAGCAAATAATTTGCCGATGACTAAGACCAGGACTAGGAGAAACAGGGCAAAGCCGAGTCGTGGCAGCTGCTGCAGGGACTTTCTCCACAGATTTTTTAGCTCAGTGACTGCCGGGGAGAAATCCCAGGGAGAACGCTCCACTATCTTGATGCGGTTGACGACGGCAACTACGTCACTAGTGTTTCCGGCCAATTCGCCGGCCCATGCTCGGTGTTCGACAGACTCAGACTGTCCGTCGAGGAGTACGATACCCTCTTCAACCTGCACTCTGATATCAGGGAACCAACCGGTTGCTTGCAGGATGTCGTTCAACCTCCGGTTGATTTCTTGATCACTTGAGGCAGCCTGAACCTCGACTCGCTGGGCGATGTGTGTTTCGTCGACGGATGAGGATGTTTCAGTCACTTGCACTGAAGGTGGTGCGGCAATAGCCAGTCCGCCCAGCATGAATAATATGATGC
>Ga0265295_1001000_pt1 | contig 52964 bp, 38 predicted proteins | sample Munlansysbiofilm_FD_192503 | JGI IMG/M metagenome (GOLD analysis project Ga0265295, IMG submission 192503) | Leachate microbial communities from a municipal landfill in Southern Ontario, Canada - Methane capture system biofilm | ecosystem: Engineered > Solid waste > Landfill > Unclassified ... | reverse complement strand
GCGGCGGCGTATCCGAAGCTGTGCTGCGCTATGCTGCGGACAAATTCGATATCCCAGTGCCGGAAAGCATCGTGCTGCAAGAAGTGCGTGGAACCTCAGGGCTCCGCGAAGCTACGCTGGCAGATGGCAACCTGAAAATTGCTGTGGTGCATGGCCTCAGAAACGCGCGTGAACTTGCCGATAAGATCATCGCCGGCGAAGCCGAATATGACATCGTAGAAGTAATGGCTTGCCCCGGCGGCTGCACAGGCGGTGCCGGTCAACCTATCGTTACCACCCAAAGACAGCGCAGGGAACGCACAAAGACCTTATATAATGCAGACAAAACCATGGCTATGCATCGCGCACAGGATAACCCCTTCATCCATGAACTCTATGATGAACTCTTGAAAGAGCCGAATAGCCATAAGGCCCATGAACTGCTGCATACTGCTTACAGGCATCGCAAACGCATCGACGACGACGAACTGAGTATCTCCACCGGAGACGCCAAAGACCGTTGCCAGATCCGTGTCTGCGTGGGTACATCCTGCTATCTGCGTGGAGCCCAGGACATCCTGGCCAAGACTCTGCAACTGGTGGAAGAAAATGCCTGGGGCAATTACTTTGATATTGCCGCTACCTTCTGCAGTGAAAAGTGTGACAAAGGACCAAACGTGACAGTGGGCGATAAGGTGATTCACCGCGCCGAACTGGCTCATATTAAACAACTTGTTACAGAAGAAGCTACAAGAAGAATGAAATGAAAAAAATCCTGATTTGCATGGGAAGCTCCTGTTTCGCCCGGGAAAACAGAGAAAACCTCAAGCTGATAGAAGAGTTCCTGCGGAATCATGGAATAAGTGACAGCGTGTACATTGAAGGATCCCTGTGTATGGGACAATGTGCCGAAGGACCCAATATTACCATCAATGGTAATCCGTATCACGGAGTTAAGAGCGAAATGCTCCCCGAAATACTAAGGAAAGAGCTGTTAGAGATATGAACAAACCAATATACACCGAAAAGACCGAGTGCCAGGACTGCTATAAATGCGTGCGGGAATGTCCCGTAAAAGCCATTAGAGTAGTCGATGGCAGTGCCGAGGTAATGCCTGAAGCCTGTATCCTCTGTGGCCGCTGTACAGAAGTGTGCCCTGTTGGTGCAAAAAAGATCAGGGACGATCTGGGTGAAGCGATGTTGCTCCTAAAACAAAAAAGCAGAGTGTACGTATCCTTGGCGCCGACTTTTAGAACGGAATTCCAGGGATTGGATAGTGCCAAGCTGATCGCTGCCATCAAGAACCTGGGTTTTGCCGGTGTATCGGAAACAGCGTTGGGCGCGCAGGAGGTATCAGCTTCCTGCGCCCAACTCCTCCGCGAGGGCGAAAACCCTGTGTGGATATCATCTGCCTGCCCCAGTGTGGTGCACCTGATCGAGCAATACTATCCTCATCTGGTGCCCAATATCACACCGGTGATGTCACCCCTGCAGGCTCATGCCAAGATGCTGAGACAGGCCTTTTCCGATGATATCGGAGTGGTCTTTATCGGCCCTTGCGTGGCAAAAAAGAATGAGGCTGAAGATAACTTTGATGTGGCGCTGACCTTCACCGATCTGCGGCGTTGGTTCAATATTGAGAACATCGATTGGAGCGCTCTGGATTTGAATCAAAGCTTTGCTCTGGGTGCTGCTGAAGAAGGCGGCCTCTATCCAATAGATGGCGGCATGATCGAAGGCATCAAATATTACAATCCTCCCGAAAACACTCTGTTCATGAGCTTTTCCGGGGTTGAGGAAGTGATAGAAGCCCTTGACGAGCTGGATATCACTAGCTTTAACTGCCCCGTTTTGATCGAAACCCTGGCTTGCATGGGCGGCTGTGTAAATGGCCCCGGAGTGAGCAAACGCGGTGGCACAGTACACAAACGCTATGACATCAGAAGACTCACCCCTGCTGCACCAGATGCCCGCGATGCTCAAGAGCTGGAAATCGGAGCAGGTTTCCGCGAACGGGAGATCAAGAAACCCATACATAGCAATATTGAGATTGCTGCGGCACTACTCAAGATCGGCAAAAAGAGAAAAGAAGACGAACTGAATTGTGGCGGCTGTGGCTACGATACCTGCCGGGAATTTGCCGGTGCGTTGATCGAACAAAAAGCCGAGCCGGCGATGTGCGTATCCTATCTGCGCAAGCTGGCGCAAAACAAAGCGACTGCCCTCATCAAAGCCATGCCTTCCGGAGTGGTGATCGTGGATGAAAATCTGAAGATCATCGAATCGAACCGGCGTTTTATCGAGATCGTCGGTGGAGATGCCGGCATAGTATCAGAAGCGGATCCGGATCTTGAAGGCGCCTATCTGGAGCGCATTATAGACTTTCATGAGCTCTTTGCCAAAGCCCTCAAGGATGGCACAAAAGCTCAGGTGCAGGACATCCGGCAAAATGGCAAGATCATCAGACTCACGCTGTTTTCCATCCAAAAACATCATGTTTTGGGTGGCATCTTGCAGGATATCACCGAACCCGTGATTCAGCGGGAACAGATCATCGACAAAGCCAGTGAAGTGATGCGTAAGAACCTCTCCACTGTGCAGCAGATCGCCTTCCTCTTGGGAGAAAACGCAGCCGATAGCGAAGTACTGCTTTCCTCAATCATCAAGAGTTTCGGCAAAAAGGATTAAGCCCAAGATGGATTATTTCCTGGAAGCTGATCACTATCAGATCTGCAAACAAGGCTACCTGGCCTGTGGCGATAGCTTTTACAGCACAAAGGTCGACGACGGCATTATTTGCGTATTGGCAGATGGCTTGGGCAGTGGCATCAAAGCCAGTGTCCTGGCTACACTTACCACCACCATGGCGGCAGGCTTTATGGCCTCCAAAATGGATATCAAGCATGCTGCCGAGATCATCCTGGAGACTCTGCCCGTATGCTCATATCGCAATATTGGCTACAGTACTTTCACGATTATCGAAGCCAAACACGATGGTCATGTGCGAATCATCGAACACGATAACCCTCCTTATGCACTCATCAGAGATCAACAGATCATGAAAGTGGAGAAGCAGGAAATCCCCATCAAAACCTTCCGAAAAAGCAACCTGTACTATTCCGAGATCAAGCTGGTACCGGAAGACAGGATCGTGTATTATTCGGATGGGGTAACCCAATGCGGCATGGGCCTGCCTTATTTCCCGCTGGGCTGGCAAGAAAAAGGTGTAGAGAACTATCTGCTGTCCATGCTGAAGGCAAACCGCTCTATCTCTGCGCGCGAGATCACCAAAAGCGTCGCCCGCAAAGCCCGGGAATATGATTCCAACAGCGCTGCCGATGACATCACCTGTGCAGCACTGTACCTGAGAAACCCACGGCGCACCCTGCTGCTTACCGGACCTCCTTACAAGAAGGAGCACGATGCGGTACTGGCCCAAATCGCTACAGATTTTGTGGGCCGGAAGATCATCTGCGGTGGAACGACCTCGGCTATTTTGTCCCGTGAGCTCAATATCCCGGTGAAGGTGAACCTCAATGAAGTCAGAAAAGGGGGAGAGATCCCACCTACTGCTGATATGGAAGGCTTTGACCTGGTCACCGAAGGCACCATCACGCTTTCACGCGCTCTGAGAGCTCTGGAAGAAGATGCCAGCCTGGAAGCTATGCCGGATAACGCCGTGAAGCGCTTGATTCTGATCTTACTGGATAGCGATATCATCGAGTTTGTGGTGGGTACCAAGATCAACGAAGCCCATCAAGACCCCGCACTGCCCAAGGATCTGGAGATCAGACGGAACCTGATGAAACAGTTTGTGAGAGTGCTGGAAAAGAAGCACCTGAAAACTACCAGAGTGCTTTTCGTATAAGGCGACCCAAACACAACTCTGATTCCCCTTCTCACCTCATATCAGCCAGTGCTTTAGCGAGCAATTCTGCCGCTTGGTATCTGGCATAAATCATCCAGAATCGAGCCTGATTTACAGCCCTTGCCCATTTATTCTGACAAAGCATTTGACAAAATTGCCCCCTTTATCAGCTTGGGCATATCGGGATTTTTCCCAGTGGGAGATTTACATTGAATATTATAAACCAGAAGACGGGATGGATTGAAGTGATCTGTGGCAGTATGTTCAGCGGCAAGACTGAAGAGCTGATTCGCAGGATCCGCAGAGCTGAATATGCCAGGCAGAAAGTGATAGTCTTCAAACCTATTATAGATGACCGTTATGACAAAAACAACATCGTTTCGCATTCAAATATGCAGGCTCCCTCGATACCGATCGACGAAGTATCCGAAATCTATGCCCATATTCAGGAAGATACCCAGATTATCGCCATTGACGAGGCGCAGTTTTTCGACGAATCCATAGTGGGCATTTGCAATGACCTGGCGGATCAAGGCTATCGGGTGATCGTTGCCGGTCTGGATCAGGATTACAAGGGCAATCCCTTTGGTAGCATGCCTCAGCTGTTGGCTATTGCAGAATACGTGACCAAGAATCTGGCTATATGTCTGAAATGTGGCAATCCCGCGAACCGCTCTCAGCGCACCGTCCATCAGAACGGACAAATTCTGGTAGGTTCCACCGAGGCTTATGAAGCCCGCTGCCGAAACTGCCATGAGGTGATGGATTGATGGCCAATCCCATTAGCTCAATCTTGTTACGCTCCATTATAAACCTCATCGGTATTTATGGTTACGTCATCCTGGCACGGGTGATCGCCTCTTGGGTGATCCAAGACCCCTCCAGCCAGATATTCCGCTTTTTATACGCAGTTACAGAGCCCATTTTGGGCCCCATCCGGAACATAATGCCAAACATGGGACTTGATTTTTCGCCCATCGTGGCTTATCTTCTGTTAAACATTCTGCGCAAAATCTTAATCAGCATTTTATAAAGTAGGAGGAACGCATGCCTTTATTCCCCTTGGACATAAGACATCAGGAATTTTCCGGACAGATGTTCGGGTACAGCAAAAAAGAGGTTCGTGCCTTTTTGGAGCAGATGGCAGATGAGCTGGAAGACCGGCTCAAGTTTCAGGAACGTGATATCGCCAGGCGCGAGCAGCAGCAATATGAGGTGAAACAGGAAGCGGTTTCGGCTTCTTCGGCAGTGGAAGACCTCAAACGCAGGGAAGAGCTCATTAGCCGCACGCTCGTCTTTGCCGAAAAGACGAAGGCAGATATCATCGCAAACGCCCGCAAGGAAGCGGAAAACATCATCCACGAATCCGAATTGAAGGCCAAACGCGCCATCAATGAGGCCAAGCATCACCTCAGCATGCTGGAGCACCAATATCTGTCTATCAAAGAGCAAAAGCGGCAATTCCTCATGCAATTCAGGGTGGAATTGCAGAGTTTTCAGGATCGCATCAGCAAAGACCCCTTGCTCAGCAAAGACAGCGAGCAACTGATGGATGGCGAATTTAAACAGATAAAAGAAGAAATCGTGCACAAAGCACCGGAGACAGGAAACAAATGACATACATAGAAACCGCAAATTGGCTGAAAGAACGCCTGCCCCGAATGCCCCAGATCGGGATCATTCTAGGCACCGGACTCAGTGATCTGGCTGATGAATTTGAGATCTTGAAGACGATCCCCTATCAGGATATCCCCGGTTTTGTAAAAAGCACCGCACCTTCGCACAAAGGCAATCTGATCCTGGCGGATATTTCCGGCAAAGCAGTGCTGCTCATGCAGGGCCGCTTCCATTTCTATGAGGGACACCCAATGGACAAAGTGGTTTTCCCCACCCGTGTGATGGCCGCTTTGGGCATCAAGACCTTGATCGTGACTAATGCCGCTGGCAGCTTGCGCCAAGAGCTTCCTCCGGGCAGCATCGTCCGCATTACCGATCATATCAATTTCATGGGCATTAATCCCTTGGTGGGCGAGAACCTTGAGGCTTTGGGCGAGCGTTTCCCTTCCATGAACGAACTTTATGATCCGGAGTATGGCAAGATCTGTGATGATTACGCCAAAAAGAGCAAGATCGAGACCTTTACGGGCGTCTATCTGGCAGTGAGCGGTCCCAGCCTGGAAACCAAGGCAGAATGCGCAGCCTTTGCCTCCTGGGGTGCAGATCTGGCAGGTATGTCCACCGTGCCGGAGGTAATCGTGGCACGCCATGCTGGCATCAGGGTCCTGGCCTATTCGATCGTGACCAATTACAGCAACCTTTTCCACTCCCTGGCGCACTCTCAGGAAGAGATCAGACACCATGCCGGGGTGGCTTCCGCACATCTGAAGCAAGTCCTTACAGAGTTCATAGCGCGGATTGCATAGTTTTTTATTGACATAAGACGCCACTTTTTATTAGATGGCATATCACTGATATATAGAGATAAGATTAGGAGAGAAACATGGCTGAAAAGAAACTTTCCGTTGAAAAGCTGCAGTTCTTTGAAGATCTGATTCGTGCAGAACTCAAAGAAAGTATGGCTTACATAGAAAGCATCACCAAAGAACAGAGTGTGGGATCGCGTGAAAGCAGTGGAGATCTTTCTTCCTATGCTTATCATCAGGCCGATCAAGGATCCGACACACAATCCATGGAACATTCTGTGATGATGATGGAAACCGAGCGCGAGAAGATCCGCAATCTGAATGATGCCATGCGCCGTTTGCACGATGGACGTTTTGGCTTTTGCGAGATGTGTGGGGAAGAGATTCTTTCCGCACGCTTGCAGATGATCCCTTATGCTACTCTCTGCATAGATTGCAAAGAGAAGATGGAGACCAAGAAGCGCAAACAAAGACGCTGATTTATGAAGACAAAACTAAAGCTTGGCCCTGCTTACCTGATTATGATGATTGTACTTTTGTCTGATCAAATCACCAAACTGCTGGTGCGCATGAATATTGAGCTCTTTGATAGCGTGCCTGTGCTGGCAAGGCTTTTTGGCGATACCTTTCTGTTTACCCATGTGAATAACACCGGTGCGGCCTTCAGCCTGGGATTTTCCAGTGATGTGGCAAACCGCGTGTTTTTTATCGCCACCACCTGTCTGGCCCTGGTCTTTATCGTCTATCTTTTGCATCAGAGCACTCACCGCATTCAGGTCGTAGCTTTTGGTCTGGTGCTGGGTGGCGCGCTGGGAAACCTTATCGATCGCATCCTGCTGGGTGGAGTTACAGACTTTATCAATGTGGACTTTCCCGATTTCATCATGCAACGCTTTCCAATCTTTAATATAGCGGATAGCTGTATCTTTATAGCTGTCTGTCTTTTGATTATAGATCTGTTTTTTATCAAAGATGCTCCTGTGGCCAAAGCTGAACCCGAGGCCGAGGGGCAAAATCTACAAGATGTATATACCAAGGAGATATAAATGAAAAGAATCCTTATCAGTATTTTAGCCCTTACATTGTCTGCCGGACTCATGGCTCAACTTAGCTGCTATGATGTGCAATATACGGCAGATGCCAGCGGCGATTCGCCATATAAAGGTCAATCCGTTACCGTTCAAGGTATTGTGACTGCCAAACGATCTGGCGCTTTTTACATTGGCGATGCAGAGGGAGGCCCCTGGAGCGGACTTTACGTGTTCCATGGCATTACCAGCAATCTGGTGCAAGTGGGCGACATGGTAAAGCTTACCGGAATCGTGGAAGAATACAATGGTCTTACCGAGCTTACAAACGTGAGCGCAAGTGAGGTATTGTCCGGCAACAACCCGGTTCCGATCACCACAATTTCCACAGCCGCTTTGCCCCTTGGTGGGCGAGTGGGAGAGCCCTACGAAGGCGTGATGGTACGCTTCAACGACGTTCAGATCAAAAGCACCATGGATACTTACGGTGTGTATAAGATAGCGGATAGCAGCAATGCTTTGACCAGTGTGGACGACGTAATGTATCTTCCTCAGGCCTCTCAGATTATCGTAGGTGAATGGTGGAGCCAGATTCAAGGCGTGGTAGATTATTTCTCCGGCGCCGGCGGCTACAGAGTGTTGCCTCGCAATGCCAATGATATGATCAAAGTGGACGATGTGAGCTATGCCTCCATCAGAATAGGCAGCGAATCCAATGCCGTTCTGGATGAGATCAATACCCTGAATGTCTATACCAGTAAGCTCAAAAGCGAGTGGGGTATCCGCGAATACGAGATGAAATTCCGCATCGATCCCAGTCAGATCTTGTATCAAGGCTTTGAGATTGCCGGCAGCCTCAGTCTGTTCAATCCCACCGAGACTATTTCTGCCGCTGGCGATATCATTACTCTGCATTATGGCGGGCAGGATAACCTGGTCTCAGAAACCGATGATGGCGTCTTGATCAAGCTCAAATTCGAGCCCAAGACCTATGGCGATCTGGTGGTCCATCTGGAAGAATTCCGTTATGACAATGTCAATATCACTTCTTTGAATAATGGCAAACTGATGGTCAAAATCACCGGCAACAAGCCTCATCTGAGCATTGGCACCGATCAAAGCGGCAAAAACATCTTTGATCCCTCCATGAATGAAAAGATAAATATAGAATTCGGGACGAAGACAGGCTTTTTGGCCCGTGCCGTGATTCGCATCTACGACGCTCAGGGCAGATTGGTGGCCACTCCTGTACATCAGAATTTCACGTCTCCAACCGGCATTGAACGCGTTAGCTGGAATGGACGTGACAGCAATATGAAGCTGCTGCCTCCAGGTCTGTATTACTGCCATGCCGAAGTGAGCAATCGCGAGACCGGCACCAGAAATAACACAGTGCAACCCATCGTGATTAAAGCACGTCTGAAATAGGGAGTATAAAATGAAGAAAATAATATTACTTAGCCTGATCCTGATTCCCTGCGCCCTGCTCTTGGGAGTATATGAAGATTACCAAAGCTCCGCTCGCGCCCGCGGTATGGGTGGCGCCTTTGTGGGCGTCGCAAACGACGTGAACACTATCTTCTTCAATCCAGCCGGCCTGGCCGATCTGGGTTACGAAGCCAAAGTGGGTTTTGCCCAATTGAATGGCGAGAAATTCTCTGAATATAAGACCCTGGCTGTAGGCGCAAAATTGCCTAAATGGTTCGGAACTCTGGGCGTTGGAGTCCGCATGCTGGACGTGGACTTTGAAGATGTGACCCTTATGGGCGAACAAATCTGGAGCCTGTCCCATGCCATTACCCTGCAAAAGGATATCCATTCCACCATCAATTTCGGTTATAATGTGAATTACTACAATCTCGTCTTTGACGATGATGACGACAGTGATAATGCCTTTGGCGTAGATCTGGGTGTCACCGCACTGCTGCATACCCGCACGAAGCTCGGCTTTGCCGTGAAGAATCTGGGTAGAGCCAAGATGGGCTTTGAAAACCAGCTCGATCTGCCTAGCAGCCTGGCTATGGGACTCTCTTATATGCCTTATGATGGCGTGACCACTACCGTCGAAGTCAAAAAAGACTTCGCTGAAAGCACAGAATTCATGGGCGGTGTGGAAGCCAGACTCTTTGAGCCTCTGTACCTGCGTTTTGGCGTGCATCAAAATCCCGCCACTTACAGCGCTGGCGCTACCTTCGTTCTCGAAGGTGTGAGCCTGGATTATGCCTTTACCTACCACTCTGTACTGAACCCAACCCATTACCTGAATCTGGGTTACAAGTTTTAGGGAGACTTTATGGCCAAACTTGGTTTAAGCCGTTTCATGCCCGCTTTTATCCCATTGATGTTTGAGGTCTTCAGACACTTCAAAAGAGACCTGAGCCACAATGATAACATCCGGAAAACCGACAAATCTGCTGAAAAGATGGCAACCATCGAACACATGCTGGTGCGTCTGGAACGCAAGATCCAAAATAACCGGGATACTTATTTAAAGATAGCGAATAAAGTAACGATCTGGCTGATCATCAATTCCGCGCTACTCGTTACGATACTGATCAAGCTATTCTTTTTTTGAACGTTTTGGCGTTTTAAGGTTTTAGCGTTTTAACGATGGGGCGGACTTTTGGTTCGCCCTTTGCTTTGGGGTTTTGACGTTTTAAGGTTTTAGCGTTTTAGCGTTTTAGGGTTTTAGGGACTGGCGGTTTTGGAGCTGGCTGGCAAAAAGACGACTTTTGATAGAACGCGGATCGGGCGGATTGCTTGGATCTATTGGATTGAAAGTTTGTGGGTTTTAACGTTTTAGGGTTTTAGGGTTTTAGGGACTGGCAGGTTTGGAGCTGGTCGGTAGGGTGTTAGCTTCTATAGAACGCGGATCGGGCGGATTGGGTGGATTGCTTGGATTGATTGGGATAATTGGATGTTGGGGAAACTGGATTGATAAACTTGAGTAACTTGATTAGCTTGATTAATCTGATTAGTTAGATTTTGGGACTAATGCCTTTGGGAGCCCAGTCTATCGTAGTGGCGGACTCCCGTTCCGCCTACAAATCCCGCATCTCAGTCCCAGCAGCCTTTGATTTGCCTTTAACAAGTCTTCGACTCGAGATAACTCGAGACCCTGAGTCATCTCGAGTCAAAGATGAATCGAAAGCAAGTCCAAAAACCAGGCAAGCCAGCTCCTACAAGCACCAAAAAACAGCCCCGAATCTTCCCGATCCTAAAACCTTAAATGTTAGACGTTAGACGTTAGACGTTAAAACCCACAAACTTTCAATCCAATAGATCCAATCAATCCGCCCGATCCGCGTTCTATAAAAGCCACCTCCTTACCGACCAGCTCCAATTCCTCCGTCCCTAAAACGCTAAAACGTTAAAACCCACAAACTTTCAATCCAATAAATCCAATCAATCCGCCCGATCCGCGTTCTATAGAAGCTAACACCCTACCGACCAGCTCCAAACCTGCCAGTCCCTAAAACCCTAATACCCTAAAACGCTAAAACCCCATAAACTTTCAATCCAATAGATCCAATCAATCCGCCCGATCCGCGTTCTATAAAAGCTAACACCCTACCGACCAGCTCCAATTCCTCCAGTCCCTAAAACCCTAAAACGCTAAAACGTTAAAACCCACAAACTTTCAATCCAATAGATCCAATCAATCCGCCCGATCCGCGTTCTATAAAAGCTACCAGCTCACCCACCAACTTCAACGCCTCCAGACCCTAAAACACTAAAACCCTAAAACGCTAAAACCCTCTCTTTGGTAATTTGCCTTGACACCTACAGCCCTCCAATTTGTTTTACTCAATAAAAGGGGATACAATGATACACATATACCAAGCCTTACTCAGGACATATCGAAATAAGATAAATTTCGGCATAGCTTTGAGAGCTATCATCAGCAGCGCGCTGCTGTTCGGCTGTGGTGTGCATCTATATTTCATCCTCTGGCTGATCCTGGGTGCCTATTCCCCTGCTTTGATTTATGCCAATATCGCCATCCGTGCGGCTTTGGCACTCACCATCATCTTTGTGATCTGGCAAGCCTATCGCGATACCTGGGGCTTTGGGAGATTGACCCGCTATCTGGATGCCCGGCATGGCCGGGACGATGATCTGTATCAAAACACCTGGGAGCTCTGGCAGGAAAAGGGAGAGAATCCCATCACCACAGCTCTGATGAGATCTGCCACCAAGCGCTTGAAAGAACATACCTACCCCGTCCCCAAGGTTTTTGGTGGACGCAAGATCATCCTGATCATCCTGGTAGCCTTGGCTTTTGCCAGTTTCTGGTATTTCCAAAAAGCGGATTTTGGCGTAGCCTTTCGCCAGTTTTATACCAATAAAGCCCCCAAGATCATTTATAAAGAAGACATTAGCCTCAGTCCGGGCACCATTACCATCGGCAAGAATGAACAAGTTCTGATCAAGATCGATGCTCCGGATCCCCGGCTGAAACACCGGCTGTATTTCCGCATTGGCGAATCCTGGCGCGAGCTGGGTCTTTCCCAAAATAGCTATCTCTTTTCCCGGCTGGAAAACAGCATCGAGTATTACGCGGAAAACGAAATCACCAAGAGCCCGATCTACAAGATCAATGTCTTGGACGAGCCCATTGTGCGCAGGTGGCAGGTGTCTTACGACTTTCCGGCTTACACGGGCATTCCGGATTTTTCGGATAGCCTCAGCTATGGCAATATCGAGGCCTACCGGGGCACAAAAGTTACCCTGAAAATCCAGGGCAATATCCCTCTAAAGCGGGCCACCATGGTTTTCTCTGATGCCAGCCGCAAAGATCTCTCGCCCATGGATGGTGCGAACTTCATCACCCAGCTCACCTTGAAGAATCCCGATCAATGGTATCTGGAACTCGAAGATGAATTGGGGCGCAAATCCCGTCCTGAAGAAAAGCAGATCCGGATTTTGCCGGACGATCCGCCTCAGATTCGGATTATCTTCCCTGGTGAAGATCTGACCTTGAACCAAAACCTGATGCTGCCTCTGATCATCAGTGCAAATGACGACTTTGGTCTGGCTAACTTTAGCCTGCACTATCAGATCAACAGCAAAGAGCCTGCCTCCATGAGCATCCAAAATGTGATTCCCAATAAGCTTTTTAATACAGACTATCTGTGGAATATGACTCCTCTAGAGCTCTTCCCCGGAGACGTAGTCACATATTGGGCAGAGATCTACGACAACGCTCCTGATCCTCAAAAGGGTGTGAGTACGCGCTATCGGGCCCGTTTCCCTTCGATCGAAGAGATCTATGCCGAGATTGAAAGTCAGCAGACCATCCGCAAAGACGAACTGAGCACCGTGCTCAAAGAAAGCGAGAAGATTCAAGATCGCTTTGAACAAAAGAGACGCGAATTGCTCAAAGATCCTGAAATGCAGTGGGAAGATAAAAAGCAACTCGAAGACATTCTGCAAAATCAGCAGGACCTTGCCCAGCAGGTGGATAACATCGCCGATAGCTTCCAGGATTTGGTCGATAAAATGCAGGCCAACAGCACTTTGTCTCAGGACACCTTGCAAAAGATGATGAAGATCCAGGAGCTGATGCAAGAGATTGCCAACGATGATCTCTTCAAAGCCATGCGCGATTTGGAAAAGGCGATGCAAAATGTGAAGCCGGAAGATCTGCGTAAGGCTATGGAAGACTTCAAGTTCTCCATGGAAGACTTTGCCAAAAAGATAGAGCAGACTCTGGCGCTTTTGGAAAGCATCAAAAATGAACAGGCTGTGCAAAAAGCCCTGCAGATTTCCGAAGAAATGGAAAAGATGCAAAAAGCTTTGAACGAAAAAACCGCGGATAAAGCGCAGGATAACAAAAAACTGGCTGATGAACAAGGGCAGATTAAAGATAAATATGACAATCTGGAGCAGGAACTGGAAGCCTTGAAAAAACAACTGGCCAGCGATCCCAAGGCCAGTAAGAGCTTGGAAGAACTGCTGAAAGACATGAAACAAAGCAAGGCAGACAAAGATATGGAAGGCTCCCAGCAGTCTTTGGAGGCGAATAAGCGTTCGCAATCCCAAGAGTCCCAAGGCGAAGCGCTGGAAAAGCTGCGTCGCTTTACCCTGAAGCTTGCTGCCATGAAAGAATCCATGAGTTCCGGCTCCCAAGGCGAGATGATGCAGGCCATAGGGCAGGCCATCCGCGAACTCTTGATCTTCTCCAAAGAACACGAAGACACCAAAGCGCGCTATGAAAACGATCCTTATCCGCTGGTGCCAGAGCTGATCGCAGCCTACGAAGGCCTACAAATATCCTTGAATCAACTTTTTAGCAAACCGCAGGTGAGCATGGTGCTCCCTCCCAAGTTTTACATAGATCTGACCAATGCCAATAAGGCCTACCGGGATATCTTTGGCGTGCTGGGCCAAACCTATACTCCCAATATCCGCAAAGACCTGGATGCAGTGCAGCAAAGCCTGAACCTCATGGCTTATGACCTCATGCTGGCTCAACAAAACGCTTCTTCCGGAGGTGGGGGAGGTGGTGGCATGCAATCTCTGATGCAGACTCTGGAGCAAATGGGGCAAGAACAAATGGCGATGAATATGCTCACCGAACAGCTCATGATGCAAATGCAGGGCCAGGGCGGAAAAATGGATCCCGCCATGCAGCAACAGGTGCAAAAGCTGGCCTCGGATCAAGAGCGTCTGGCCGAAAACCTCAAACGCGCTCTGCAACAGAACCCCGAAGCTCAAAAGCAGGGCAACGCGATGAAACAGATCATCGAAGAAGCGGAATCTGTAGCCCGCAATCTGCGGCAAAACCGCTTTGACCCCGCCATTATGAAACAGCAGGAGAATATCCTCAGCCGGCTCCTGGACGCCCAGAGATCCATCACAAAAAGGGACACCAGTGAGCGTAGGAAGGCTGAGAGCAGCTCCGGCCTGCCCTCTGCTGATCAGATTAAGGCAGTGGATTATGATGCCCTCAGGCGTGCCATGATGCTGGACGACGGCTTTAAGAACTATCCCAGAGAATACCAGCAACTCATCATGGAATACCTCAAAATCTTACAAGAAGGAGGCCAGTAATGCGCAAGGCAATACTGACCCTGTTTATAATGCTGCTACTCATGCCCTTGCTGGCGCAATACGACGAACGCCAGATTCTGGTGCAGGAAGCGAATCAACACCTCATCCGGCGCGATTACAGCCAGGCTGAGACGGTGTTTCTGCAGATTCTGCAAAAGTATCCGGACGATCTGAATTCCATCTTGCAGCTCATGCAGATCTATCTCAATCTTTCCGCTTCCGACAAAGCCGAAGCGCTGCTGAATAAGTATCAACGAACCCTGAGTCAGCAAGTTTATACCGAACAGCAGATTCAGCTTTTGATCCTGCAAGGAAAGCTGCCCCAGGCCTATCAAATGAGCGAAGCCTATCTGCAGCTCAATGCTCAGGATCAAAACAAATACCGCCTGGTCGCCTCCTATTTCGAGCGGCGCGCACACTTTGAATACTCCGTGCAGATCTATCAAAAAGCCAGAGTGAAGCTGGGCGACACCCTCTTTATGCTGGAGATTGCCAATGCCAATATGCAGCTTCAGCGCTATACTGAAGCACTGAAAGAATATCTGGCCTTTATGGCCAATAGCCAAAATGTAAATCTCTTTGTCAAAAACCAGATCAAAAGCATCGTAGAGCAGGATAGCAGCTTGATCGCAGTCATCCAGCAGGCGGCAAAAACCAATGCCTCGGATATCATTCTGGAGCTCCTCGCTTCATCGCTGCTGGCAGTGAAACAGGAGGCCCAGGCCATGGAGATCTACAAGCGCCTGCCTGCCACCTATATGCGCACTTTTGCCAGAGATCAATTGAAGCTGCAAAACTATGCCCTGGCCAGAGCCGCAACCCGACATCTGGCCGAAACCAGTCCCCAGCCTTTGCAGAGTCTCAGCTTCCGCTTTGAGATCGCCCAGATCTTCTATGAGGAAGCGCTGTTTGACTCTTGCGCCACGGTGCTGGATGAACTAATGGCCGATCCGTTCTGGAAGGTAAGTCTGGCCAATAAACGCAATAACCTCAACGTTTCCATTCATAGACTCAAGGCGGACAACGATCTGGCCAGGGGCGTGAATTTGGTTCAGGTTCGGCAGCTTTTGCAGGATACGAAGCAGTATTCGACCCAGGCTTTGGTGAATCAGGAGCTTGATCTGGATCTGGCTCGCCTGTCCATCCTGAGCTTTGATTACAATGGGGCAGAGCTGGCGCTGGCTAGAGTGCAGGTGCCGCAGCTTCTGGAAAAACGTGATTATCTTTACTTCCTCTCTGCCTTTATGCAGATCCAGAGCACGCATGCGGATTCTCTGATGCATGAGTATATGCTGAAGCATCCGGGTGGGGATTTTGCCAATGACATCATCTATCTGAACATGCTGAGCATAGGTTTGGATGATGCCCAGAAGGGCACTTTCGCTCAGAGCATCAGGGAATTGCAACTCTTTCAGAAAGCGGGAATCGATAGCCTCAAGATTCTCTTTGATGCCACCGGCGATGAAGAGCTGCTGCTTTTGGCGATAGAATGGGCGATAGGCCTGGATGACAATGTGCGGGCGGCAAGCCTTTTGGAACATGTATTTACCGATCAACTCTCCGCTGAATATGCCCAATATCTGGGCCTGGCCTTGATCTCGGACCGTGCAGAGGAGATAGATCTGGCCAAAGAGTTTCTCAAACGCAAACCCAATAGTATTTTCTCACCCCGATTCCGCCAGGTGATCTCTCGCCAGGCGATGTCACATGTAAATATTTAATATGGAGCACCAATGAAGATCCTGAAATCTTACACCTTTGATGATGTACTTTTGTTGCCCAAACACTCTACCGTACTGCCTGCTACTGTGGAACTGGGCACTCGCCTTACCCCCAATATCACGCTCAAAATCCCCATGCTTTCTGCGGCGATGGATACTGTGACCGAAGCGGAAACAGCCATTGCCATCGCTCGTGAAGGCGGCCTCGGAGTGATCCACAAAAACATGAGTATCGAGCAGCAGGCCAGCCAGGTACGCCTGGTGAAACGGGCTGAAAGCGGAGTGATCTCAAACCCTTATACGATCTCGCCGGAAGATGAACTTTCCCGGGTGATTGAACTCAAGGAAATGTACCGGGTGGGCGGATTTCCCGTGGTCGAAAACGGCCTTTTGGTGGGTATTCTGACCAATCGCGATATCCGCTTTGAGACCAATCTGAAGCGCAAGGTCAAGGAGCTCATGACTCCCAAGGCGCAGCTCATAACGGCTGAAGAAAGCGTTTCCTGGGACGATGCCATAGTGCTCTTGCAAAAGAACCGCATCGAAAAGCTGCTCTTGATCGATGGCGGAGGTAGCCTGAAAGGCATGATCACCGTGCGTGACATCATGAAACGGCAAAACTTCCCAGAGGCTGTGCAGGATGACAGAAACCGTCTGCTGGTGGCTGCCGGCATCGGTGTAACCGGTGACTATCTGGAGCGGGCTCAGGAACTATATAATGCCGGAGTGGATCTGATTGTGATCGATACCGCACATGGCCATCATATTCACATCAAAGAAGCCCTGGCCAAGGTGAAAGCACAGACCAGAGCCGAAGTGATGGCTGGTAATGTGGCCACCGCTGAAGCCTGTAAGTATCTCATAGACAATGGAGCCGATGCGGTAAAGGTAGGCATCGGACCGGGCTCGATCTGCACTACCAGGATCGTGGCGGGCATAGGTGTTCCCCAACTCTCGGCTGTCATGAATTGTGCCGAAGAAGCTGCCAAAGCCGGCATCGGCGTGATTGCTGATGGCGGGATCAAATACTCTGGAGACATCGTGAAGGCCCTGGCCGGAGGAGCTGCAGCAGTGATGATCGGCTCCCTCTTTGCCGGTTGTGACGAAAGCCCCGGGGAATCCATTATTTACAATGGCCGCCGCTTCAAAAGCTATCGCGGCATGGGCTCCATCGGAGCCATGAAGCTGGGTAGCAAAGACCGCTATTTCCAGACTACTTCGGATGAAAACAAGTTTGTGGCCGAAGGCATCGAAGGCATGGTGCCCTACAAAGGCCCGCTCAAAGACTATATCTACCAGCTCATTGGTGGCCTGCGCAGCGGCATGGGCTACATCGGCGCCAAAGACTTGGAAGCCCTGCGTCAAAACGCTGAATTTGTGGAGATTACTCCCGCCGGACTCAAGGAATCGCATCCTCACGATGTGCGCATTACCAAAGAAACTCCAAACTATCAAAGCGGAAATTGAGCCTGCGAATAAGTCTCTGCTAAAGGCCTTCCTCTATCACCTGAAAGTGGAAAGAGGCATGGCGGCAAACAGCATTGAGGCTTATGAAGGGGACATCTCAGATTTCCTGGTCTTTGATCCCAAAGCGGCAGAGGACTATCTGCCGGACGATCTGGTGCAGTACTTTCTGGCCTTGCAAGAGCTGGGTATGCAAAACACCTCCATGGCCCGCAAACGCGTGGCGCTCAAGCAGTTCTTTGAATATCTCTTGATCTCAGATTACCCCATCAAGCTGGATTTTGACCTCGTACCCGCCATCAAGATAGACAGCTATTTGCCGGATACGATCTCGGTGGAAGAGATGAAAGAGCTTCTGGACTCTTTGCCCATGGACACAAGCCTCAGCTTTCGCAACAAGGTGATGATGGAGCTGCTCTATGCCACCGGCGTACGCGTTTCAGAGCTTTTGGGGCTCACGATTCACGACATCTATTTTGATGAAGTGATGATCCTGGTGCGCGGCAAAGGCAGCAAGCAGCGCTATGTGCCCTATCTGAAGTCTTTGAATCCCCTGCTCACCACCTATCTGGACCTGCACCGCAATATCTTGCTCAAAGAGAAGCGGAGCGATTTCCTCTTTCTCAACCGTCTTGGCGGGAATCTCACGCGTATGGGCTTTTGGAAGATTCTGCGCCAGGCTTGCATCAAAGCTGGAATCAAGCGGGACGTGAGTCCCCATACCTTTCGGCATTCGTTTGCCACTCATCTTTTGGAGGCCGGAGTGAACCTGAGAATCGTGCAAAGCCTGCTCGGACACTCCAGCATCAATACCACCCAGATCTACACCCATGTGGATACACGCTGGCTCATCGAAACTCACCGCCAGTATCATCCCCGGGCGTAGCTAAATAATATAACGAAATACAGGAGATAAAATGAAACAGATCATATTGGCAATCAGCTTGTTGCTCTTGCTCACCATGTTTGGTTGTGGCAAATCCCAAGGCAGCTTAGAAAAGGTCAGTGTCACCCTGGATTGGACGCCAAACACAAACCATACCGGACTTTATGTAGCTCAGGAACTTGGCTATTTCACCGAAGAAGGCCTTGAGGTGGAGATTCTGCAACCCGGGCAAAGCATTACAGATCAGATCGTTGCCACCGGCAAGAGCCATTTTGGCGTTAGCTATCAGGAAAACGTGATCCGGGCCCGCAGCGTAGGCATCCCTTTGGTGAGTATCGCTGCTGTGATCCAGCACAATACTTCCGGTTTTGCTTCTCTGAAAGAGGCGAATATCAAGTCCGTAAAGGATTTTGAAGGCAAGCGCTATGGCAGTTGGGACAGTCCCTCCGAGCTTGCCATTCTAAACAACGTAATGGAAACGGCAGGAGCTGATATCACTAAGGTGAAGGTCATCTCCGGGGTCTATGATTTCTTCTCCACCATCGGCAAAGACGCTGATTTTGAGTGGATCTATTACGGTTGGGATGGCGTGATCGCAGCCCAACGCGGTGTAGAGCTCGATTATATCCCTCTGAAAGACCTTAACCCCGTCTTTGACTATTACACGCCCGTATTGATCAGCAGTGAGAACTATTTGAAGGACAATGCCAAGACCGCCAAAAAGTTTCTCAAAGCTGTGAAAAGAGGCTATGAATACTGTATCCTGAAGCCAGAAGAGGCCGCTGATATCCTGATCAAACACGTTCCCGAGCTGAACAAGCAGCAGGTGCAGGCCAGCGTGCACTATCTTGCTGATCAATACCAGGCCGAGGCCGAGTATTGGGGTATGCAACTGCCTGGTGTGTGGCAGAGCTTTAGCAATTGGATGAGTGACGAAAAGCTGATCGCAGAGCCCATAGACATCGATCAGGCTTATACCAACGAATATTTGCAGCCCTGATGAAGATCCTAGTCGCCACCGGCCTGAAAAAGTCCTATCTCTTCAAGGGCGCCATTTCTACAGTGCTGAAGGACATCAATCTGAGCCTGGAGCAAGGCGAATTTGTGAGCATTGTAGGCTCCAGCGGCTGTGGCAAGACCACTTTATTAGAGCTTTTTGCGGGCATCACCCTGCCGGATAGTGGCAGCATCTATTATCAGGGAGAGGAGATTACCGGAAGAGCCGGCTACCTGGGCTATATGCCCCAAAACGACTTGCTTTTCCCCTGGCTCAAGGTGATCGACAACGTCCTTTTACCCTGTCGCATCAAAGGCCTGGATATCAAGATCGAAAGGCAGAAAGCCTTACAATTGCTTCCCGTATTCGGTCTGGAAAGCTATGCCGAATATCTGCCCTGGCAGCTCTCCGGCGGGCTCAGACAAAGAGTGGCTCTGGCCCGAACTTGCATGACGGGCTCCAAAGTCTGGCTTTTGGATGAACCATTGGCGAATCTGGATGCCCTCACCCGCGCTTCTTTGCAGGATTGGATAGGCGAAGTGGTGCAAAGACTGGATCTTACTGTGCTGCTGGTGACTCATGATATCGATGAAGCCATCAAATTGTCGGATCGGGTGGAAGTGATGAAAGCAGGGCTTTTCCAAGGTAGTTTACAGATTCCCAAAGCTACTGACGAAGCCCAACTAAAGCAGCTAAAAGCCCAAATCAGTAAGCTACTATAGCATTTATACCAAGACATTAAAAAAGCCGTTGCACCATCAGATGCAACGGCTTTGTTTTATAGGGTATTAAAACTCTAATTTTAAAGATGTACCGATTGCATAGTTTTTGGTACTATCGTCGTCATCACGAACACCAAAGGCGCCATAGACCTGCATATTGAGCAGATCGCGAATCAAACCAACTTCCATTCCTGCATTTACTTCCATGCCCAGATCGGTCAAGAAACCGGCTGCACCAAAGATGCTGAGTCTTTCATGAAGCGGAACTTTGACGTTGCCAACGAGGCTGGCAAAGAGGTCAGCATTACCTTCATAGGGTGTGCCCCAATACAGATTGAGTCCATCATGATGCTGGCCGATACCATAGATGTAAAGCCCATTTTGGTACCAGGGGCTGATGGTGGTGAGGCCGTTTTCGGCGGCTACCAGGACATCTGCGCCCAATTCAAAGGCATCCATGTCAAGCTTCATTTTGGCTGCTCCACCAAGGCCTAGCTCATCGTCGTTCTTACCCATCTGGAAATCCACGAACAGGGCTGCGTCCAGGCTTAAGGCATTCTTTTCCATGCCAAGATAAGGCATAAAGGTGATGTTTTGATAATCAAACTTTCTGTGATTGCCGTACATCAGGTACATGCCGATGGGCATATCTCCATCTTTCATGGCGTGAAGTACGAACAAATCGCTATCATCATCGGCCATCCTGTTGTTTTCGGCTACTTTCATCCAGATGAATTCGGTATTGATGTCGTTTGCCAGAGTTTTCTTAAGGCTTATTCCTGAAAAGTAATCATCCATCACCAGGCCCATACGGTCCATCCAATACATTTGACCCAGTTTGATTCTGGCATCGAAGCCATCAATGAGATAATCCAGGTACGCTTCTGTGACGTGGATGCTTTCGCCAGTGCTGATGCCACCACCGCCATTGCCCCACACGGTATCGCCGATTTCCACGGCAAGTCTGACATCAAGGTTCTTGTGAAGCTGAGCATCAAGGCCGAGATTCAGCCTGTTGTCAACGTGGCCACCATCATGTTTGAAATAGTCATTATAGATAGCAGCGCGGGTTCTGTTTTCCCCGCTGATTTCGAATGATATTGCTGAAAGTCCTACGATCAGCATGAGAGGGATAAGGATGAGGATTAGTTTTTTCATGTTTTAGTCTCCTATGTTTATTTTATTAATTCTGATATAGCATAAACGAGTCTCTCGTTTAGGCAAGAGTAAAATTATATTTCGATATTATTTAAGCCGAGTTCTTTTTGTATGACGCGTATATCCTTGGCCAAATTCGGGACAATATGGATGCCTTTCTGTTTTACTTGCAGCTCGTTCTCATATTCCTTTTCACCGGCTACCCAGATGCGATCCCGTCCTGGAAAGAGTTCTGAAGCCTGCAATTGCTTGCAGATATCTGTGCTGATTCTTTTGAAATCATCGAGCTCGGTAAAGAAATCGATATTGATGGCCAGGAAGAAATGTCCCAGGCAGTAAGGCGCCGGTTTGCCATCCTTGTCCTGTCCCCAGAGTCCGTTCAGATAGCTGCCATTTTGCAGTGCGGCACTCAGGATTTCCACCATGGTGCCCAGGCCGTAACCCTTGTGGCTTCCGGTCACTTCTTCGGTGCCGCCCAAAGGCAGCATACTGGCGCTTTGATCCACCAGGTCTTTCAAAAGTTTCAGGGTATCTGTCTGAGGCTCGCCTTGACGATTGATAGCCCAATAGGGCGGAGTGGGCCGTTCTTCACGGGCATATTGCTCCACTTTGCCACGCTGTGAGATGGAGGTCGCGGCATCATAGATAAAGGGATAGGGCAGATTGGTAGGCGCGCCGAAACAGATGGGATTCGTCCCCAACATCGGAGCTACGCCATTGGTAGGGCAGATCGAGGGGCGGGCATTGGTAAAAGTGAGTCCGATCATATCCTGCTGGGTGGCCATATCGGCATAGTAGCCGCAGATTCCGTAGTGCGTGGAATTGCGCACGGCCACAGAGCCCAGACCATACAGCTTTGCCTTATCGATGGCTGTTTGCATGGCTTTGTGGGCTACTACATGTCCCATTCCGTGATTGCCATCCCACACTGCGGTGGCATAGCGGTCTTTGATGATGTCGATCTTGGTTTCAGGGCTTTGGATGCCCAGTTTGATGCGATCATAATACATCTTCAGCCGGCCGATGCCATGGGATTCGATGCCGCGCAAGTCGCTGGCGATCAGCACATCAGCGCAGATTTTGGCTTCCTCAGTAGGTACTCCGATCTTGCTAAAGACCGCGATCATAAATTCGTGCATTTGCTGTACAGGTAGATACATCATGAGTTTTCTCCTTCGTTAAAGATCACTGCGTGCAGAGGCGGGAAGCCATTGAAGCAGATCGAGGAATAGCTGCGGGTATAAGCCCCTGTGGTAAAGATATATACCCGATCCCCGGCTTCGGTATTTTCGGGCATGTGGTATCTGTAATTCTCATAGAGCACGTCCATGCTATCACAGGTCGGCCCGGCCAGGATGATCTCATCGCCCATGCCTTCGCCTTCAAAATAAATGGGAAACTTGATGGATTCGTCGATAGTCTCGATCAAACCGCCAAATTTCCCGATATCCAAATAGACCCATTGATACATATTATTCTTGGATTTACGGCTGATATTGATTACTTCTGCCACGATGATGCCGGCATCTGCCACCAGTGAGCGGCCGGGTTCCAGGATGATATGAGGCATCTTTTCACCAAAATCTTCTTCGATAAAGCGCATGATCTCAGTGGCGTATTCTTCCACGGAAAAGGTGGGATCCACATAGCTGGCGGGAAATCCACCCCCCAAATTCAGCACTTGCAATTCGATACCATCTTCTGCCACAGCGTCGTAGAGATATTTGCATCTGGCGATGGCGTCATCCCATTGGCCTATATCGCGCTGCTGAGAGCCCACATGAAAGGAGAGCCCATAAGGCTCCAGACCCAAATCTCGCGCTTGCAGGATGAGGTTGTAGATGATGTCGGCATGGGCACCAAATTTCCGGGAAAGTGGCCAGTCTGCACCAGTTCCTTCCGTCAAAATCCTGAAGAATACCCTGGCTTGTGGAGCTGCTTCGGCTATATTGATCAAGTCTGATTCGCTATCGGTAGAGAAAAGCCGCACGCCCTTACCATACAGATAGGCAATGTCGCTTTTCTTCTTTATGGTATTGCCAAAACTGATTCTTTCGGGACCCACGCCCAGGCTCAGCATGAGATCCAGCTCATAACGGGAGGCAATATCAAAGTGCGCACCCTTGTCTTTGAGCAATCTCAAAATTTCCGGCATGGGATTCGCCTTCACGGCATAATAAAGATCCGCATTGGGGAAATTCGCGCTCAATTCATCATATTTGTGCTCGATCAAGCGGGTGTCCATCACCAAAAGCGGCGTGGGCATATCCTGGACGAATTTCTTGATCTGAGCAAATCTTGAAGGCTCTATATAGCGTTCAAGAGGGAAAGAATAAGGTTCTCTATACATGGCATTTCCTTTAAAAACAAGTATTGGGTACAGATTCTCAGATGGCCGATTTGTGTCAAATGAATATCGGGTTAATTGAGAATTGGCCGTGGTGCAGGACGCTGTTCCTGCGAAAAGACAAGGGTAATTGAGAATTGGGAATTATTGGTGAGCTGTCTCGTGAAGAATTTAGGGAAGGCATAAATTTTGGAGTTTTTAATGTTGAGGTTTGTCCACCAATTTACACGAATTTCCACAGATTGGGGGGGGGCTCGAGGTTTTGAGTTTGAAGGAACGCAGATTGGCAGTTGATGCGAAATTCTACATTATAAATTCTACATTATACATTCCTTTATAGGTTGTCGTGTAGATGACGTGGAGATAGCAGGAATAAATCCTCTGATCTCCAGGCGAACTTCAGGGTGACGGTAAAGGGAAAGCCCCTTGAGAGCTGAGTTTTTGGGGCGCAAGATCACAGAGCAATAAAGGCAGATTGCCTCAAACTCTGCTCTGCACGAGGGCAATAAAAAGCCCCGGACCTGAATCCGGGGCTATGGCTAAGACCACATAGGGTCAGAGTTATCTTAGGTTAGTTACTATCTACTCCATCAAGAGCATCTTGCGGGTGCTCTGGTAGCTTCCGGTGTGCAGGCGATACAGGTAAATGCCGCTGGCGAGTGGATTGCCCAGTTCATCGCAGGCATCAAACACGATGCGGTAGCGTCCGGAAGGCTGCTCCTTGCTTACGAGGGTTCTTACCCGTTGTCCCTTCAGGTTATACACATCCAAACGGACTTTTCCGGCATCCTTCAGATCATAGCTGATGGTGGTAGTCGGATTGAAGGGATTGGGGAAGTTTGCCTTCAGTGCTGTCACCATGACGGGTGCTACTTCGTTTTCATTGGCAGAGGTCTCCAGCGAGAAGTTCAGGGTGGTATTCTGATTTGGAGCCACTGTGACGTTTTCCATGCTGAAGGAAGTATATCCCGTAGCGGAAGCGGTAACGGTATAGACTCCCACAGGAAGGGGCATGCTGTAGGCACCGGCGGCATTGGTGGTGGCAGAGTGGTTTTCTGTGGCGGTGATGGTGGCGCCGGCAATGCCCTGACCGTTGGTTTTGCGCACAAAGCCCACGATGTTTCCGCTCAGCACTTCTTTTACCACGGCGTTTGAAAAGGCGGGAACAGAGCTCACTCCGGCCGTGTAGATGGCTTTGACTGCCCACTTATAGTTGCCATTTGTCAGGCTGTTCCAGGCCTGATCGCTATAGTTTATGTTGATGATGGTTTCTGGGGTGAGCGCGGTCCAGCTACTTTCGTTGTATTCCTGTCCGGAGATGAGGCGCCAGATTTTGTAGCCCAGCAAAGCTCTGTTTGTGGAGCGGGTGTTGCTACTGGTCAGGGCAGAGCTGAATTTCGCCTCAGCAGGCTGGGTTTGCGTTCTCATTACAGGAAGATTGGCGCGGCTGGGCCGATCCGGAGTTTGCTGGCTGAATCTGCCATCTGCCGCAGCAAAAGATTGCGAAGATTGATGTTTGCCTGGTGAGGCGGGCTCAAAGCAGAGACGATCTATAAAGTTACCAATATAGATGTTATCGATGAACCAGGGGAACCACAAGCCATCATCGGAAGGGGGATCTTCGGCGTGGAAAGCGAGCTGAATCTGCAATCCGCCATATTGCTCCAGGCCCACGGTGATGGGGAAGGCGTAGTTGTGCAGACCTTCAGGCTGAGCTGCTCCATCCCAGAGTGTGGTCCAGGTGGCCCCGCCAGTGGTGGAAACTTTCACAGCGTAATGGTCTTCATTGGGCGAGCCCATATTCAGATAGGTATCAAAGCTCATGTGGGCATCCGGCGGGCAATTGAAGGAAGGCGTAAACAGCCACTCATCCTGATGGGTATAATCCCACCACAATCCAGCTTGTTTGATGCCTTGAGAGGGAATTACGCTACCGGATCCGCTGATGGTGATCGTGCCAAAATTGCACCAGGTAGGCAGTACTCCCAGGGAGTTTGCGGGGCCGGTATTGAGAATGGTCTGAGACCAGTTTTCGGGAGGAAACAGGGTGCCCTCAAAGCCTTCGGTGATTTCGATGGCATTGGGATCCGGGGCGTTCCAGCTCAGATTGATAGCGTCATAACTGGTATTGATTTCGGCTGCTACCGTATTGGGAGCATAGGCAATCTCGGTGAGGGTGATATTGCCCATGGCATAGTTCGTGCTGCCGACCTCGATGACGCCGCTGCTGCTGGTATAACCCGCCGCGGAGATGATGTATTCGTAGCTATGATTTGCGAATACGGCTGGAGCGGAAAAGCTGCCGTTGGCGCTGCTGCTCACGCTGTAATCTGCATAGCCACCCAGATGGATGCTGGCTCCGGCAATGCCAAGCCCGGTATCGCTGGCCAGAATGGTGCCGGCTACTGTTACCTGGGGCATTAGCTGCATCGTGATATTTATGATTTCAGTTTCATCTTCAACCAGGGTGATGTTCACTGTTTGGCTGATGTAAGTGTATTTGCTGAAGGTGACGGCAAAATCGTTGGGTAGCACGTTTGCGATGAAGAATTCACCGTTGGCGTTTGTGGTGGTGCTGAGCCTGCGATTCACGACTTCTACCTGTACTCCGGGCAGAGGCTGACCACCTGCAGTGGTGACTGTGCCGGAAATGTTTCCTACTCCTCCGGGAATCACGACAAAGGTCGTTTTGGGGAATTGGGATGTAGTCTGGCCATCGCTCACCGTCGCAGGGTCAAATTCTGTGCTATCGTCATAGTCATAGCGGGTGCGGGTAGAGCTACCTTCGCTCTGGCACTTGAAATTGTCATTGTAATTATGCCAGTCGGTGTCCATGGGTCGTTGTACCATCATTACCAGATTCCCGCTATCCAGATGCATGTACATCTGTGGGAAATCGATGGAGATGATATTTTGTCCGGAAGGATAATTGACTGCGCCATCGAAGACCAGGGTAAGGTCAGTGGAGGGAATCCAGCCACTGGCGAGATCGGGATTTGTGCTGCTGCCCAACCAGATTTTGGTTGGCATATCTGCGAGGCCTTCATCGAAGTCGTTATAGAACTTCACTCCGGTGATCATGCCCACGAAGTTACTCAGTTCATTTATGGTATAGACTGTCTCGAAGATAGAATTTCTCCAATAAAAATCCATGGGGAAGTGAGCAGTTTGGTTGCCGCTCCCGATGGTGATGTCATTTACACCGGTGCCGCTTAATGCCACGGTGTGAGTACTCCGCAGGTTAGTTCTATCCTGGGAACCGGCTCTGCCAAAGACGACATGGCGTGCGCCCAGATCATCTGTGATGGTCACTATGGCGTTTTCCACACCTAACATGACGGGGGTGAAGGTAACAGTGAAGCTGGCTATTTCTCCGGTAGCAAGGCTCACGGGAAGGGTGGGGATCTGGCTGAGGCTCATCGCTCCACTGCCGGCAATGCTGATAGCAGTAATGCCCAGAGCGCTGCCTCCGATGTTCATGATGTTGAAGGTTTTGCTTTTGCTTCCGCTGAGATTCACATCGCCAAAGTTATAGACGGAAGGACTTACGGAAAACACAGGATCACCAGTAATGGGAGTCAGGATGAAGGTGGCTTTGGGGAAGGTGCCGAACAGGGTCGAACCAGCCGGGGGAGCCATGGGATCATAATCTGTGCCATCACCGTAAATATTGCGCGAGCGGTTGTTGCCGATGGTTTGCGCCAGGAAGTCGTCTGTGGAGCTGTAATATTGCCCGTCCAGGGGACGCTTCGCATAGAACACCAGATTGCCGCCCGGGTAGGTAAATGGGGTTTGCAGTGGGATGGTAATGGTATTGGCTCCACTGGGTAAATTGATGGTGCCGTCATATACCAAAGTAAGGCTGGTGGGATCAATCCAGCCGGCAGAAAGATCTTCTGAGGTGGTGGTTCCCAGCCAGATCTTGATGGGTGTATTGGATAGATTTGTAGTGAAGTTATTATACAAAGACAGTGCGGTGATGGTGCCAAACATGGCCATTTCGTCTTGATAATACAGAGTTTGGAAGAGGCTGCTTTTGTAGAAGAATTCCCAAGGCACACCCTGGAGCTCATTACCTTCGCCTATGGTCACGGAAAGTATTCCTTCCGGCTGTACTGCCAGGGCCATGGAGGGGCTGATGTCGTTGATGGGATTGATATCTCCCACCAGAACTACTTTGCCATAGATGCTGGTGGGGCCTTGGGTGGTGGGGGTCCAACTGAGAGCTACTGCGGCAGTGGCACCAGCCAAAAGAGTGGGGCCAGGTGCTGAGGCCAGCTCTACATTGCTTGCGTTAAAAAGCTTGACCAGGTAGTCGGTTTGAGTAGCGGTACCATTGTTAAATACTCCGATTGTATATTGGGCGGCAGCATTCACAGAGGGGGTGCTGTTTCCGGAAATGGTGAGTGCAGCCAGATCGTTCGGCGCAATCTCTTCGAAGATGACATCATCGATATAAACCGTTTGATAGCTGCTGGTAATTCCCTGTCTGAAAGCGATGTATCGCCCTACTCCGGTATGAGCGCTGAGATTTACGGCATATTCAGCCCAAACAGTTTGTGCGGTGAGCGTTTCACAAAGCTCAAAGGTAGCGGGATTTGCGGGATTCACGATCGTCCCGACCTGAATCTGGTAGTTAGATCCCCCTTTCAGCATGAACTTTACGCGGATATCCGTCATGTCGATCACATCATCTACCACAGGTGAAATGAGGATCAATTCCGCATTGGCATCACTGGAATTTGAGAATTGCACACAGTTTGGTGCACTGTATGGGCTGTAGATATGAGTCTCCAGCACTGCGTATGTTTCGTTGCTATTAAGTATGCGGGTCCAGCCCAGAGGGAAAGCCGGTGCAGTGGCGGTGTCCCAGTTTTCCGTAAAGGGCAGGGTGTAGATAGTGGCATCAAGTCCGGTTCCGGTGATCTGCACTATACGTACTTCACGAGTTGTGTCATCCGTAATCAGAATCTGGGCAGTTTGCAGGCCTTCGGTGCTGGGGCTGTAGTCCAGGCCGAAGTTCAGAGTATTACCAGTATTGAGGCTTGCGGGCAGGACTGGGAGGTTTGTCAAAGTGAAATCATCGCTTCCTGTAATAGAGATACTATTGATCCCCAGAGCTCCGCCACCGGCATTGACGATCAGGAAATTCCGGTGCGCAGTGGAGGAGAACAGCACAGTACCAAAATCGTGCTCTGAGGGGGTAACGATAAGCAGAGGATCACCACCGACAGGGCTGATGAAGAAAGAAGCATTAGCCTGGTAATTATCGGTGCTGCCAGTGCTGCCATCTATAGCAGGGGTGGAGTCGCTCTGATAACGAAGTGCTTTGGGCACAGGAGTTTCAGTATGAAATACAGAAGCATTTTGAGTATAACTTCCAGCGGTGACGTCTGTGACGATATCAATGAGTACATTGGACGCACCATCCCAGAAGAAGGGAGTATCAAAGGTATGTACATTCAAATCCAGGATTGGCATATAGCTTGCGTTGGTATATACGGTGGTGTAATCACCTGTTTCAAATGTGGGGGTGAGGGCCTCTGCATCTGTAAGCTTCATGCGAATCCTGTAGTTCGGCATGGGGGAACAGGTATTAAGCGCTGCCACATTAAAGGCTAAAGCGGTGATCGTGCCAGGCATGCCGCCAGCGCCATAAAAATCCGTTGCTGTGTACAGATATTGCTGACGGAAGCTTCTGTACCAGGTGCCGTAAGGTGTAGGTGATCCAGTGGTGGTATTCGTATAGGTTCCTCCACCGATGGTCACTACGTTGCTGCCTGGTTCAAACACACCGATATTCATGGGGCTGGAGAGGTTGTTTGTAGCGATGGCATCGCCGGCAAGAATGACTTTGGCCCAGATGGTGGTAGGCCCGATGGTGGTGGGTGTCCAGGAGAGCACAAGGTTGAGTTCCTGGCCGGGCTGGATGGTGGTTCCAGGCATTGAGGCAAGCTCTACATCGCCAGTCCCGATCAGTTTCACCGTGTAGGTGGATTCCGGGAAAGAACCGTTGTTGCGAACTCTTACGGTGTAGTCTGAAGCAGTGCCGGCGCTGGGGGTTTGATTTCCTGTGAGGCTGATGATGCCCAGGTCATGTTGCAGATCCACTGCGCTTACAGAGGCCTGCCAGCCCGCATATGGTAACGATCCATCTGAGGTGAAGACAAAGGTGATGGCATTGGTAGCCATGATATCTGCTGGGATATTGTTTCCAGCATAGCCGGCTGCAGGGCCGATCTGAGGAGCACTGGTGTTGGCACCACTATAGATTTTTAGGAAGTCATAGTTACTCTCTGTCACAAAGCTCGAGAAAGTTACAAAAATCGTGGAACTTGGGTTTGCGGCAGTGAAAGTGAAGGTGAGGTTTTCACTATTTGAGTAGTCTGCATCTGGCCCGCCCGAATCGAAGAAGGCATAGCTCACGCCATCCGGGACGGCTTGAGTGCCGTTGCTCATGTGTATCACGGGGCCGCTGGTCTGGAAAGTCCAGATGGGGCAGTTTGGAGCCGGGCCAATGGCGTTTTCGGGGATAATCTGCCAGTAATATTGAGTATTTATGGCCAAAGTGGGAGCATATGAGGTCTCTTGGGTATTTATTACAAAGGGCGGAGGATTCTGTGTGCCGAAATGCACTTTGTAGTTCGTGGGAACTCCACCGCCGGAAGACCAATTCAAGCTGGAAGAGGTCATTACGCCTACGGCATTATTTGCAGGGGAGACCAGCACGGCGGGATTGGGGGGGGTGGTCACCACGATGGTTTGCATATTGAAGCGGGTATTGCTGCGACTCAGATTCGTGTTGCCAGTGCTAGAGTTTTCGGCAGGTTCATAATCGCTCTGATAGCGCAGGGAGCTGTTATAAGTGGTAGGAGTATAGTATGTAGAAGCATTTTCTTCGTAGTCTCCGGTGATCACATCTGTTACTATATCTACGAGAATATTCTGCGTTCCATTCCAAACGAAGGGAGTGCTAAAAGTGTGGGTGTTCCAGCCAGTAACAGGCATAAAGCTGTTTGACACAAACACTTCCTGGTAAGTGCCGGTTTCAAAGTTCGAGCTTAGCTCCGTCTGAGTGGTATGTTTGAGACGGATTCTATAGTTCGGCATTGCAGTGCAGTTATTTACCGATGCGACATTGAAAGCCACCGAATTGATGGCTCCAGGGCCTCCACCGGCATCCTCAATTTCGGTAATGCGATACAGAAATTGCTCACGAAAGCTTCTGTACCAGGTGCCGTAGGGCGCGGGGTAGCCTGTGGTGACGTTTACAGCAGCCCCATCGCCTATGGTGATATTGGCTTGGGCACTTGCTGGAGAAGAAAAAGCAAAAAATGCGCCGATGACGAGAATGAGACAGATAAGTTTTTTCATGGTATTCTCCTTAAGTAATTAATTGATATATAGATAAGATGCTTTTAACTGAAGGTTTAGGCGGGAAGGAGGGATTCATGAGCTGAGCGCCTTGCCCCGGGAAGTGGGGAAGGAGAGTAAGGGTTTTTAAAAACAAAACAAGCGAGAGCTCAAATTGGCTAATTCGCAGGGAATGGACTTTGTTCACAAAATCTCCTAATCTTTATTAGTCTTGTTAACTGATCCAAAAGCAAAGAACGCTAAACAGGGCATAGCTTTATCTACTGTGGCGTCCCAAGTTTTCATTCACAAAACAACTATTTAGCTCTCCTATGTATGTGTCAAGATATTTGTGGCTATTTTGGGGTATAGAACGCAGATCGGGCGGATTGAATGGATTATCAGAGGTTTTAAGGTTTTAGCGTTTTGAGGTTTTAGCGTAGCGCAAGACGCCGTTCTTGCAGAAGTCCCAAGCCCTCCTCTTCGGTGCCCTCGGTGTTCTCGGTGGTAAAAAGGAATCTCTTCGACTTTTCAATGCGAAAGCCACTGTCTCAAATGCTCCCGCAGTTCATTCACAGAGCTGCTGTGATTGATCTTTTCCCTCAGCTCTTTGCTGCCCGGCATGCCTTTGGCATAGTGGCAAAGCTGAGAGCGCATTTCCCGCACCACCACAAATTCTTCTTTGTAAAGCAGGGCATAATCGAGGTGGGTGAGGGAGGTTTTCAGGATTTGATCTTTGGTGATAGGCTGGTAGTAGCCATCCTTTAGGAACTGCTTGATCTGAGCAAACAGCCAGGGCCGTCCCAAAGCTCCGCGGCCGATCATAATTGCGTCGCAAGCAGTGTCTTTCAACATTTTGGCGGCAGTCTCGGGGCTATCGACATCGCCATTTCCGATCAGGGGAATGCTGATGGCCTGTTTGAGCTTCTGGATGTGCTCCCAATTGCTGAGCCCGGAAAAGACCTGTGAGGTGGTGCGCGGATGTAAGCAGAGCAGATCGGCTCCAGCATCCTGCATCTTCAGGCCAAAATCAAGGTAATTCAGGCTGTTCAGATCCCAGCCGCTGCGAAACTTGACCGAAAGGATTGCCGCGCCCTGGATGGCATTTTTCACTTCTTTTACGATTGCAGCCGCGCGCAGGGGGTCTTTCATCAAGGCCGAACCGGCTCCTCGCTTGACCACTTTCCGCACCGGACAGCCCATATTGATGTCGATAAAATCTGGTTTGAAAGGCAGCAGAGCGGCAGCGGCTTTGGCCAGAATCAGCGGATCCGAGCCAAAAATCTGCACACTATAAGGGCGCTCTTCTTCTGCGAAAGTAACGTATGCCAGGGTCTTGTCCTGATCCCGGATGAGGCCATCGGCACTCACCATTTCGCTCACCAGATAGTCCACTTTCCAGTCTTTGCACAGCCTGCGAAAAGCCTGATCGCTATAGCCAGCCAGGGGCGCCAGATACAAAGGGATATTAGCCAAGATGGTACAGACTTTTTAAGAAAGGAATATCCACTGTATCGATCTGGGCTACGTCCATATGCTGTTTGGCAAATTCCAGGTACAGGCCGCTGTCCAGGAAGAAATCTATCAGATCCGGATCCAGATGTCCTTGTTTGGCCATGAAGGCCATGATCTTCAAGGAATCCGAGAGCGGCTTGGGCGTCTTGTAGGGACGATCTGCAGAAGTGAGGGCTTCAAAGATGTCGGCTACTGCGATGATGCGTGAAGGCAAAGGCAATTCCCCGGCATTGAGGCCACGGGGATAGCCTGTTCCGTTCAAGGCTTCATGATGCGTGGCTGCATAGAAGGCCACGTTCTTGTATTTCTTGGGGAAGCTGAGTTGGGAGAGCATTTCCCAGGTGATGGCTACGTGTGCCCGCATGATTTTGAGTTCATCGCTATTCAGGGTGCCACGTCTGATGCTGAGGTTCTTGCGGTCCAGTTCGTCCAAAACCAGGTAGGTCTCGCCTTCATATTCAAAATTGATCGCAGCCAGAGTTTCCATTTTGGCCAGAACCTCATCGGTCACAAATTCCCCTCCGATATTGAGCTCTTGCACAAAGTGAGTGGCATCGTCCAGATAGAGGGTCACATCTGTAACGTCCTCCCCGAGATGCTCTTTCACGAACTTGACATAGTCATCATCGCTAAGGGAGAGCTTCAGGTATTTGAACAAAGTCTTCAGGTGGGACAGGCGTTCTTTCACCAGTTCCACTCCGTCCATGATGCGCTCCAGCTTTGTGCTTTTGTCCATCACAAATTCCGGGGTGATGATCTTGCCTACATCGTGCATCCAGCCGGCCATCGAGATTTCCTTCAGTTCGTTTTCGCTGAACTTTATCTCGCTATAATGTCCTTCTTTGGCTTCATTGATCCTCTCTGCCAGCATATCGGTCAAAAGCGCCACACGGGTGATGTGGTTTGAACTGTACTTGCTTTTCCGTTCAATAGCCGTTGCAATGGAGCGCATAAATTCCATCAAGAGGTTTTCCAGACTTTCGATCAGTTTGCGATTGGACAGAGTGATGGCAGCCTGAGAAGCCAGCGAGGATAGCATGGCCCGGTGTTCATCGTTAAAGATTGTTACTTCGCCAGCAGCGTCCAGAGGATTGATGAATTGGATCACGCCCAGGACCGTGTCTTCATGGTCTTTCAGAGGGATGGTCAGCATGGCTTCACAGCGGTAATTTGAATTTTTGTCAAAGCTGATCGTGCCGCTGATATCATAGCCTTCCGCTTTGTAAACGTCATCAAAACAAAGGCCTTGCTTTTTGTGATAGACAGCGGTGACTATATGAGAGAGCTCTGGGCTGCCGTCATCACTATAAAGCGGCACGGGTTTCCAATTTACCGCCCCGTGTGAACCGCCCTGGCGCACCTTCATGCTGCCATTATAGACGATCTCAAACTCCAGTGCGGTGGCATCATCATTGACTCTGTAGATGGTGGCGCCGTCTGCTTTGGTAAAGGCCACGCCTTCATCCAGGATCATGTCAAAGATCTTGCTCAGATCGGTCTCGCTGGATAGCGATTGCCCGATTTTGGTGAGTTGCTGGATGTGTTTGAGCTGCTCTTCTGCCAAAGAGGATATGGTTTCTACCACCATATTCAGGGTGTTGTTTATTCTGGGATTTGCGTTAAAATCGTATTTCATAGTGCTCCTCAAATGCGCTTGTAAAGCATAAAATTGGGGGGATAGCCTAGCTGTCTTTGCTCTCTTTCAAACCAGGTGACCACGTGTTCATCCAGATTGCCATGTCCTTGGATGGGATCATCTTGCAAGCATAAATAGTGCGGGCTTTTGAAGAACTCTGCTACTATCCAGGCAGCGTAATCGGCATGATCTGTGGAGATCTGCACCTGTGCTCCCGGCTTCATGATGCCGGCCAGGGCGGTCAGAAAATCCTGTTGAAAAAGACGCCGGCGATGATGTCTGCGCTTGGGCCAGGGATCCGGATGCTGGATAAAGACACCACAGAGGCTTTCTGGAAGAAAAAACTTCGCTATGCCCGCATCGGCTTTTTCTCTGAGGAGGCGGACGTTGGGGTTCTTTTCTACAGAAAGCTTGTTCAGGCAGACGCGAATGCGCTTTTCACTCATCTCCATACCGATGAAATTCCACTGGGGATGGCTGATGGGATATTGGGAGATAAACTCCCCCTTGCCAGAGCCGATTTCCAGGTACAAATCCCGTCCATCGGCAAAGATGTCGTTGACCGGCTGATCTTCGGCCAGCTCTATCACAAAATGCTCGCGATCAGCTATCATCTTCCTCGGTGTCCTGATCCTGGCCGCCCTGGTTTTGGAGCTCTGCTACATCCAGGCGCAGGATGATGAGATCTGCCATGGACATGCCAAAGCCGATAAAGACATAGCTAATGAGGCCATACATAAAGGTGGCATTCCAAAAACCTTGGGGCAACTGGACGGTGAGCAATTGATATAAGAAAGCCAGATATACGCTGAAGATCGCGGCTCCCGCTACGCCAAAGAGAATGGTGCGAAAGCGGAATATCGTCTTGATATAGAAGACGAACTTGATGATCAGGATGGTGAGCAGGGAGTACAGCAGATTGACCAGGAAAAGAGGCAGGATGCTGATGGGGGCGTTCATCACCCTGAGGGATAAACCTGCATAGAGCATGGAGGCCACTATGGCGATCAGATAATGCCACTGCCCGGCTAAGTATCTGACAAACAAGGCCATCAGGCCGGTTAGCAGAGCCGCTCCCAGGCTGATGTGCATCAGAGATGGACCACCAGGGCCGCTTTGCATGCCTGGCAGCAAGGATCCGATCCAACTGGCCAAAACTGGTAAAATCACGATCAACAGGTACTCTATCTTAAATCTATTCATCATATTCCTCAATATATATTTAGCTCCCGGAAACCCGAAAGATATGGTGTGCAAGCACATTTTCATTGACGATATCGTCTATGTTGCAAACTTAACGCATAGCATCAATATGTCAATGATAAACATAATGAAACGGAGAAAAGTCATGTTCAGTAAATTGAAAAACCTGCGTCAGAAACTTAGTAAATCCAAATCCGGATTTATAGATAAAATAGCCGAAGCAGTCAAGCTCCGCGGGGTGGTGGATGAAGAACTCTTTGAGCAGATCGAAGAGATTCTGATCAAAAACGACACCGGCACCGAGATGGCGGAATTGATTCTGACCAGCCTCAGGGAAGAGGTGCGTATAGACAAGATTACCGATCCCGAATTGGTCCAAATCTACCTCGTGGATATCATGCAAAACATCCTCTTCAAAGATATCCCGGATGAAAACGATTTCTTCGAGATTCCTGAAGACGCCAAGCCTTTTGTGGTCGCCTTTGTGGGTGTGAATGGCACCGGAAAAACCACCACAATCGGCAAGGTGGCGAATGTCTTTGCCAAAACCGGCAAGAAAGTCCTGATCGTGGCCGGAGATACCTTCCGTGCCGCTGCTATCGAGCAGATTGCCATCTGGGCAGAACGTGCCAATGTGCAGATACTGCGCACGGAGGCAAACAAGGATCCCGCTTCTGTGATCTATGACGGTGTGGCCAAAGGCGTGCGCGAGCAGTTTGATGTGGTCCTGATCGATACAGCCGGCCGTCAGCATACCAAAGACCGCCTCATGAAAGAGCTGGGCAAGATCGATCGCAGCATCAAGAAAGCCTGCCCCCAGGCGCCTCATGAGACCATCCTGGTAGTGGATAGCACCACCGGGCAAAACGCCATTTCCCAAGCCCTGCACTTCGACGAAGCCATCAAGCTCACCGGCATCGCCCTCACCAAGTTCGACGGCACTGCCAAAGGCGGCATCATCTTTAATATCAAGCAAAACCTGGAGATTCCGGTGCGGCTTTTGGGCATAGGCGAAAGCATCGACGATATCGAGAATTTCCATACCGTAAGATTCGTGAGAGCCTTCTTTGCGGGTGGCGAGGAAGCCGAAGAAGAGTAATGGAACTTTCCCTGGCCCAAGCCCTGACAGAGCAGCTCCTGAGCATCCTGACCAGTGAGGATAAGGATAGCTCCAAGCTGATCTCACAAAGACAACTGCTGGAGCAGATCTATAAAGGACTGCTGGCAGATGCGCAGCAGAGCTTTAGCGGGCTTTTTGCCCAAATGCAGTATTATCACGATCAAAACCAGACCCCTCAGCAGATCGTGGGGCAGATCAATGCTCTTCGGATCCTGGCAAACAAAGTCACTCATGGCGATCTTTCCGCTGCCTCTGAGACCAGCGTAATGTCCGGCGCCCTCAGTATATATACTCTTTTAAGGCATCTCTCGGAAGGCTTTGAACATCCCGTATTGCAAGAGCTCCTGTCTGCTGCCATAGAATTTCCCCAGCGCGATCGCGCGCCCAAACAGAGCTTCTCCTGCCTGATCAAAAGCTGGGAGCAAAGCAAAAGCGCTGGCAAGGTGAGCGGGCTGGAATTGCAGGTAGTTACCGAAGATGGGGAAGGTGTGAACATCCTGCTGCGCGACGATCTGCGCAATCCCCAAAAAGCCAAATACAGCAGCCTCATGCCCAGCCTCTGGCAATATGCCAGTCTGTACTGTCACCAGCTCAGTGAAGTGGCCGGCAGAGCGGGTTTCTTTATCGATAACCCCCACACCTTGATCGTTCTGGAACCGGATTTCCTGGTCGATGCCTCCGCGATAGCAGAGTGCATGACGGACAAGGAATCCTTCCCGGAGCTGTATTTATTGGGTCGGCTCTTCTCCGAAGGAGCGAACGAAAAGATGCTCTTGGGACAGATGGTGAACAGCATGTTTGACACTCTGATCCACGAGCCCGAGCTGGACTATCTGGAGCTGTTCAAAAGCGGACTCCAGAGCATGTCCATCCCCATGGTGGGGATCGGTGTCAGCAGCGCAAACAGCATCTTTCGGAATATTCAGAGCACCCATCTGCCTGTGATCCAGGACTTTTGCTCCCAGATCAGCAAGCATGATCTTCTTTTGGAGCCCTCCTTTCTCTGTCCGGCCTACGGATTGCAGGGACGCCTGGATTTGCTTTACCATCAAAAAGGCAAGTACAGCATCGTCGAGCTCAAAAGCGGCAAACCGCATCCGCATGATGTCTGGCCATCCCAAATGTATCAGGTGGTGGCCTACAATCTCATCATCCGCAATGCCTATGGCGATAGCAATCTGGGCTCCAGCAGCATCCTCTATTCTGCCGGGCAGGATAAAGCCTTGCGCAATGTGGCCAATATGCCGATGCGGGAGCAGAATCTACTGCATTGCCGCAATCGCATTGTGGGAATTATGCGTTTGCTCAGTTTGGATCCCAAGCGGTTCTTTGATTGGCTGATCCTGCAGAGCGGTGAGGCTTACAACCCCTTCAGTAGTGAGCGCTTGCAACGCTTTAAACGCATGATCAAGAATATGCGTGACTTTGAATATATCTGGTACTGTGAGCAGGTGAAGCGCATCGCCCGCGAGATCTGGCAGGTGAAGATCGGCTCTGGTCACTCCGAAAGCAGCTACGGTCAAAACGCCCTCTGGCACAAATCCCGCCAGGAAAAAGCCGGCAAGATGATCGGGGATCTGAAGATCCTCAGTTACGATCAGTGTGAAATTCAGCTTGAACTAACTGCAGATCCTTCCAGCACAGACTTCCGCGAGGGCGACATCATCCTGCTTTATCAGCAGGAACGCCGGGTGGATCAACAGGAAATAATCCGGGGTGTGATCGCCAGGCTAGGCGCCAAGGAAATCACGATCAATATTCGCGGTGGCATCAAACGCAAGCTGGTCTCAAACGTGCTCTGGTGCCTGGAACATGATGTCATTGAAAGCTTTTTGTACCAACCCCTGGCCTCCCTTTCTACTTTCCTGGAAGCAGATCCAGAGCTCCGCGATCTCTATTTAGGTATCAGAGAGCCGGTCACAAATGTAGCTGAATCTGCCTCAAACGAAGGCGAACAGGTAATCAAACAGATGCAGGCCGCCACAGAACTATACATCGTTCAGGGCCCTCCCGGCACCGGGAAGACCTCTGGCCTGATCGGCCAATATATCGAGAGTTTTTATAAAGAAACCGACAAGAAGATGCTGGTGCTCAGCTTTACAAACCGGGCTGTGGACGAGATCTGCCTCTGCCTGAGAGCGCGCAAGATCCCCTTTATCCGCAGTGGCAATTCCCAATTGATCGAAGCCGAACTCTTGAATAACCTGATGCGAGACAAGCGTTATGGGGAGATGGATGCTCTGCTGAGGGAAAACCGCATCTTTATTGCCACCACCCAGAGTGCCACATCCTGGCAGCGGGATCTGAAACGCATCACCAAGCTGGATGAGATGATCATAGATGAAGCGTCTCAGATCCTGGAGCCCTCGCTTTTGGGCCTGGTGAGCCTGGCACCAAAGTGCATCTTAATCGGCGATCAGAACCAATTGCCCGCCATCTGTGTCCAGAGTCCTCTGGATTACACTTTTGCAGACAATCCGCTTTCTGAACTGGAATATGATCGCATCGATCAATCCCTGATGGAAAGACTCTTCCGCGTGCACAAAGCCAAAGCCTGGGACCAACATACTGCGATGCTTACCAATCATTACCGGATGCACAAAGAAATTGCCGGCTTGATTTCGCATTATTATGAGAACAAGCTGAAGCCCGTGCGTCCCGAACAAAGTGCAGAGCCCTCGCAGGCAGTATTACCCGAATATCTCAGCAAAAGACTGCTCTGGATAGACTGTCCACCTGCGGAGCAGGACTATTATGACCCCAAACAAGTGAGCGCCGTGGTTCGCATCGTAAATGATCTGCAGCAAGCTGGGGCGATAGAGTGTCCGGATACCGATATCGGCATCGTGGCTCCCTACCGGGTGATGATCCATGCCCTGCGGGGGGAGATCGAAGGCATCAGTATCGACACCGTGGAGCGCTATCAAGGCTCCGAACGCGACATCATCATCCTTTGCTACCCTCTGCATAGTGTATCCAGCCTGGGCAGCCTGCAATCGCTCAGCAGCGATGGCAGAGTGGATCGAAAGCTGAACGTAGCCCTCAGTAGAGCCAAAAGCTATCTGATTATTCTGGCGAATTCCGATATCTGCCGCCAGTCACCCCACTTTTACAAATTATATGAAAACATCCTGCAAAATGGCAGGGTAATTAAACTACAAGAACTTGACTAATTAAGGAGTAAAACATGGCAAACCCAAATCCCCCTCAAAAACAACTGAACATCAAACTCGACGAGAAGATCGGCGAAGGAACGTATGCGAATTTCTTTATGATCACAAATTCGCCCTCAGAATTTATCCTGGATTGTGGCAGAATCCTGCCCGGCCTGCCCGATGCCAGAATCTACACCAGAGTGGTGATGACGCCCTCTCATGCCAAGCAGCTTTTACAGCTTTTGGAGCAGAATATCGCGACTTTTGAAAAGCAGCACGGCGAAGTCAAAGTTCACGGACAGAACCCTGGAGAAAACAAAGGTATAGGCTTCAAGACCAATCCGGCCTAAGCTCTTTGACAGATTCATTCTTTTGATACTTTTGAGGCCTTCTTCTACTTGCTAAAAGAAGGTCTCAAGATGGACAGCGAGTATTCAGCGCTATGAGCCTAAGTAAGGATTCCTCTGACTGAATACAAAACGATTATTTTAAAAATATCTTGACGGATAGAGCCCGATCAGACTTTTGGGACAAACACAATGAAATATAGTGAAAATTAACGAAGAAGGGAGCAAAAGCCAATGAAGAAGTTTTCCTGGCGAGGTCTTTCAATAATCATATTCATATTAGTGACAGCATTTTATCTGGCTCCTTTGGCGATCCCGAATTTGCCTGGGTGGTGGTCAAAGCACACACTCAAGCTCGGGCTTGATCTGAAGGGCGGAATGCAGATTCTTTTGGAAGTAGATACTTCCCAACTCTCTGCTGCGGACGCACGTGGCGCAGTAGAACAGAATATTAAAATCATCCGCGAGCGTATTGACCAATTTGGCGTAGCCGAGCCTACTATCCAGAAACTCGGTGAAAAAAGAATCATGGTTCAATTGCCTGGAGTCAGCGACTTCGAAGCGGCAGAAAACCTGATCAAACAAACCGCTATGCTGGAATTCCGTGTAGTAGCCCAGCCCGACGAAGCCAAACGGGTTTTGGACAGCATAGACGCCAATGTCAGTGCCAATCTCGATAGATTCCCAGCCCTGAAAAAGCTGGAAGAATTGGATAAAGCCATTTTGCCAGAATCCGACTCTTTGAATCAAACAACTGTAGCTGGAGTTTTCAGCAGCCTCATCCGCCCTGGCGAAATGGATCAAGAGATTCAATTTGACAGCATCCGCTTGATTCAGGATTTGCTGGCCGATTCTCTGTTTCAACAGATGGTGCCTGCCGGTTGGCAGCTTGCTCTGGAGCGCGCTGATGCAGCTAGCCCCAGATCAGACCGTGCCTTGCACGTCTTGTCTTCAGCAGTGGAACTTTCCGGTGGCGATCTGGCCAGAGCCAAGGTCGAATACGGCTCTTCCACCTCCACCGATCCCCGTGTGGCAAACAAGCCCTATGTCTCCATCGAGATGAAACGCGAAGGTGCCCGCAAATTTGAACGCGTAACTGCGGACAACGTAGGCAAGCGTCTGGCCATAGTTCTGGATGGTGTGGTTTACTCTGCTCCCAATATTCAGGAACGCATTGGCGGCGGCAGAGCTCAGATCACCGGAAGATTCACTTCTTCCGAGGTCAATGAACTCGCCATCGTGCTCAATACCGGAAACCTGATTGCTCCCATCAAGCCAATTTCCACTTCCATCATCGGTGCCACTTTGGGCTCCGACAGTATCCGCAGTGGTTCGATGGCAGGCATGATAGGCCTGGGCATAGTTATGATCTTCATGGCTCTTTATTACAAACTTTCCGGTCTGATTACAGACTTTGCCCTCATCTTTAATGTGGGCTTTATTCTGGCGATCCTGACCGCTTTTGGCGCCACCCTTACCCTGCCCGGTATCGCTGGCATCGTGCTTACCATAGGTATGGCAGTGGATGCGAATGTCCTGGTATTTGAACGTATCCGCGAAGAGCTGGATGCTGGCAAGACCCCTCGCTCCGCAGTGGACGCTGGCTACAAACGCGCGGGCATCACGGTTTGGGATGCGAATATCACCACCCTGATCGCTGCTGCCGTGCTCTATCAATTCGGCACCGGCCCCGTTCGTGGCTTTGCCCTTACCCTCACCATCGGAATCATCGGTTCGATGTTCTGCGCGCTGGTTTTTGTGCGCTCTATCTTCGATACCTTTGTAGTAACCGGAACCAAAAAGACGTTTAGCGTGTAAGGAGAGAATGATGAGAATATTTAGTAATACACACGTTCCTTTTGTGGAGATCCGTAAGATAACTTATGTGATTTCTATCATCTTCGTCCTCGCTGGACTCGTTGGTCTTTTTACCCGTGGATTGAATTGGAGTATTGACTTTACCAGCGGCGTGGCCGCTAAAGTTAATCTTTCAGCTTTGGATAGCTCTGTGAGCCCTGTTAAGATAGAAGATATGCGCAGTATCCTGATGGAAAACGGCTTCCCCGAAGCTGAGATTCAGCATGTAGGTGCAGAAGATGCTTCTACCTTTATGATCAAGCTCAAAAGCAAGCAGGCCGATGATGAGGTATCCGCTGATACCAAAACCCGTGTCATTCAGATCATCAAAGACAACTTCCCAGAGCATGTGAAGGGACGCGATATGAATTCTGAAGTGATCCAGGAGATTTACGAAGTGGGCCCCAAAGTGGGCGGTGAGCTTCGCACTCAATTCCTGCTTGCAGTGGCTATTGCCTTGATCCTGATGATTGTTTATATCTGGTTCCGCTTTGAGCTCACCTTTGGCCTGATGGCTATAGTGGCTCTGGCGCACGACGTCATCATCATCGTGGGTATCTTTGCCCTTACCGGAAAAGAGATCTCCGTTCAGATCCTTGCGGCCCTGCTCACCATCGTGGGTTACAGCATCAATGATACGATCGTGATCTTTGACCGCATCCGCGAAGATCTGAAAGCCAATCGGAAAGAACCTATGGGAAAGGTGATCAATCACTCTATCAATCAGACCCTGTCCCGTACGGCTATCACCTCTGTAACCACATTCTTCACAGCCTTCTCGCTATATCTCTTTGGTGGAGCCGTCTTGCACGACTTTGCCTTTGCGATCTGCCTGGGTGTGATCTTTGGTACCTATTCCTCGATCTTCATCGCCAGCAACCTGGTGCTTGATTTTAGCAAACTCACACACAAAGAAAAACAAACTGCTCAGAATCTTTCCAGAAAGAAATAAGCTGATCAGATAGTATAAAAAAGCCCGGAGCGTTGTTCCGGGCTTTTTATTTTGGGCTTTCAATACTGCATTTTCGCGCACCGTAACGCTGTCTTCAGACGGCGAGTCACCTCTGCTAAAGCCTGAGAGCTCAGCACCTAACGCTGTCTTCAGAGCTTGTGAAATAATAGTCACACGGATTTTACGGATTAGACGGATTGACACGGATAAAGAGTATAATGGTTAGTGGATAGGGTGGGGGGTTGCTGGATTGTACAGGTCTCGTGTACAGAGCAGGAAACTTGCTCTTTTTGGGCTTACCCGACTGTTTTCAAGGCCTTTGGCCTTGTTGGACTTGGGGACGCATCCAATCCAGCAGTGCGCCAACACAGAGCTTAGCGTTCGTTCATTTTATCTTCACTTATTTGGGCTTTGTATTCAAAGCTAGAGAGCTCAACATGTAACGCTGTCTTCAGACGGCGAGTCAGATCTGCGAAAGCCAGAGGAATCTCCTTTTGAAGACAGCACTACACCCTATCCACATTCATATAACTGCCTTGAAAGACGTTAGGCAAGGGCTTTAGCCCTTGTGCAGCATGCTATTGACCTCCTCAAGACGATTTCCCGGCCTTTTAAGGCCGGGGACACCGCAGCTGGGTCTTATATTTCATGAAGTATCTTGCTTTGGCGACGAAGATGCAAGGCCTAGTATGGAATCCGCCTTCAAAACCTGTGGCAATTATATCCATAGAGACACGCCTACCCGTGCCTTAAAAGGCCCGGAAATCGTCTTATCCCGGGCGGTAGCTCGTGGAATGGCGGTTAAAAACCGCCACCTATCGTCTTTCTAGGATAATGTGAGCTAGTACATTTCTCTTCAAGGCCTATCTAAGTTATGACCTTTTCTTTTAACATTTCAAGGCCTACATGAGCTGTGACCTTCCCTTGCTTCAAACCGGTTCTTCTTTCGTCAAGGCCGCTGGCCTTGTTGGACTTGGGGACGCATCCAATCCAGCATTGCGCCAATGCAGAGCTGCAAAAGCCAGAAGACACACCGTCTGAAGACAGCGCTATGCCCGAAATCGAACCCACAAAAATAGCTCAGGCCCAAAGACCTGCGCTATCATCAATTATAAGCTTGAAGCCTAAACTTCAGCCCTTAGTTTTTCATCAGGATCATCTTCCTGGATTCACTAGCCGTAGGGCTGGTCAATCTATAGATATAAACTCCACTGGCGCATTGCATTCCGCTGGCATCTTTGCCATCCCAATCGAGTTCATGGGAGCCTTGAATCAGGTCAAAAGACTTGATCAATTGTCCTGCTACATTATAGATTCCCAGGCGGGCCTGTTCTCCATTTTTGATCTCGGCTCTGATCGTAGCCTTGGAGACAAACGGATTGGGGTAGGCAGCCTGTAGAGAGGTGCGAATCGGCAAAGCGGGTGTGTCTTCAGGATCGCTCAGCTTCACGATGTTTGGTCCGTAATATTGGCTGCTGCCATCCAGGCTGCGGGCTTCGAGCCAGAAATAGTAAGTTCCGGCTGCGGTGATATCAACGGCTGTAAAGCTGTAGCTGGCCCCGGAGGATGAATTCTGGGCAGGAATGACATTCGGGGTGAGCTGGAGCGCTGTATTCAGCGAGGCCGCAGTATTGGCATAAACCAGGAAGCCTTGCATGGCTGTTTCCGAAGCGGTCACCCATTTCAAGCTTGCGAGGTTGTCGCTATTCACATAGGCAGTAAAGGAAGACATCTCCACGGGCAGAGTCTCATCCAGAGGTGAAGCTATGGCAAATTCCCCTTGCTGGGTTATGTTATTTGCCCGGATGTGCGCACTATCCAGCAGGGTATAATCTGTCCACACAATCCAGGGAGCCGTGTGATAGGGACGGAAGAGGATTCTCCAATCGCCCGGACCCTTGGCAAAATCTGCCGAACTCAGGCTAAAGGTGATCCTGAGATTGAAGGAATCGTAGGTGCTGCCCAGGAGCCAATATTTGGTGGTAGCGAAGCTCAGGCCGACTGGCAGGGCACCTGTGGGAGTCTGCTGAATCTCATTGATATACACGCTGTTCATATCGCCTGCAGCACCACCGGGAACGCTGCTGGTTACTTCTACCACCACGTTCTGAGCTGGGAAGCCCAAGGAACCAGTGTTGGTTTCATCATTGTCGGTTTCTTGCTGGATCACGGCCGGAGATATTTCGAGATCAAAATCGAACAGTCCCTGAGTGGGCAGCACGACGCTGGTAATGCCAACCATTGCCAGATCAATTTTGAAATTTGAGGCGGCAAAGAGGGCAGCCCAAGCGGGATCTGAAATGTCCTGATCCACGTCACCAAAGCCATATCCGGTCTGCGGAGCACCAGAACCGATGCTACCAACCCAGGCCCCCAGAGGGGGGAACCAGGTGGCCCAGGTACGGATCTGCGCCTGGGTGGGGTAAGGGGTGGTGATCACGAAGGTCGCGTTTTTCATATAGAGCTTGGGAACTCCATTGAGAGCGATGTAACCATTGGCATTGGAATAAACCCGGCGGTCTCCGGCTTGACCAAGGACGTTCCAGGGCAAAGCAGGATCGGTGGTATTGATCCGGGTGAACGAGACCAGCTCGAAGGTATTAAAATGGATGGTGATTTCGGCAGGATTGGCCGCCAGAGCGACGTTTTCTGCAGTACAAATCAGGGTGCCGTTTTCTACGACTTTCTCGGCATAAAAATGTGGACTGCTGGCTCCAAAGGTGAGGGGATTGGCATCATGAGAGGGCATAGATGCACCATCTGCATCATAGACCCAATTGCCGGTGCGGTCGTTCCCTTCCAGATTGTCCACGCTAAAAGTAAAGAGGGGCAAGGCCTGCAGGGCAGGAACTATTCCCATGATGAAAAACAAACTAAGCGAAAGTACCGTAATTACGGATCGCGGGTTATGTCTCATTAGTAACTCCTTTTAAGTTATGATCTTAGATTCAGGCACATTACTCTGCCTGAATGATAAACATAAGCTAATCAAATTCTAGATTTTATCAAATAGGAAATTGCAGGTTTCCCACTTTTTTTATGAAATCCTGCTTGGGCTTGGTCGCCAATTGCCATCTGAAATATTGTTTCTATGAGCTATCTGAAATGCCGTGACTACAGCACTCAGTCCTCTGTACAGCAGTCTATTGCTATCAAAAGTAACGTCCCGATGGTACTTGTTTGCTAAGATCTTGAGCCGGGATTAAAGGAGTATTTACTGCGATCTTGAACCGTATTGGGGGAGGATTATGCGGTGATATATCCCGGATGCTCAGCCACTCCTCACTCCTTTCCCTGACGTGCTTTTAACGCGCTTTCGACTCGAGATGACTTAGCTGCTCGAGTCATCTCGAGTCGAAGGCAGCTTAATACTGAATTAAAGTATCAAGCAAGTGCCGGGATTTTATAAAGATTGGCGCAGAACCTGCAACGCTGAAATGTGCCGGCAAACTGCGAGCTCTAAAGGAGCATCGATAAAGCAGTTTGGCGCTGCAAAGATAATTGCCCAAAAGACACAGAACTCACGCGACACACAGTAAAGAGGGCTCTCCGCCCCCTGTTTTTATGCCCGGAGCAAAGTGGCTTTCCAAGAAAAGCATTGACGGAATCCGAAATCTAAAAAATCTTGGCTATAAAGAAAAACTTTATAGGGGTTATCATGAGATTTGCCATAGAAAAAAAGGAATTGCTCTCCAGCATACAGCATTTGGTGAGCGTAGCTCCCGCCAAAAATGCCTCTCCCATTCTGACCAATTATTTGATCCAGGCTTCAGAGGAGACCTCCCTGGTACGCATCACCACGTCGGATCTGAAAATCACTGTGGTAGTGGAATTTGCCGCTGCCGTGAGTGAAAGTGGGACGATTGCCGTATCAGCCCGGCATTTTAACGAGATTATCAATTTAATGCCGGAAGCGGTGATCAATTTCTGGCGCCATGACGAAGCGCTGATGATCCAGTGCAATAAGATCGATTATAATCTGTTGATCGCAGATCACACCTTATTCCCGGAAGTTCCCAAGGTCAATTTTGACAAAGCTCTGGTGATCAATGCCGCTCTTTTCGACCGCATGATCTCCAAAACCAATTTTGCCGTATCCACCGATGTCAATCGGGCCGTATTGACCGGTGTGTGCTGGAAGATCATGAAGAACTCACATCTGATGGCCGCCACCGATGGCCGCAAAGTAGCTGAGATCAAGATCAACAATTCCACCCTCCTGGGAACTCAGGAAGGCGCTGCTGCCTCTTCCGAAGAGGATGCTAGTGAAGACAGTGTGATCGAAAGAATCATCCCGGTAAAGACTCTGGCCTTCCTGCAAAAAATACTGGAAAACGGCAGCAAAGAAGTGAAAGTCTTGATCGAACACAGCAAAGTGATCTTTTCCTACGATAAATTTCTGGTCTTTTCTCAAGTGATTGAGCACAAATTCCCCGAGTATCAGAAAGCCTTTGTGGACACTCTGCAAAACCAATTTATCATCAAAAAGGAAACCCTGAGGGAAGCCATTCGCCGTGTAGCTTTGGTGGCTCCGGACGATAACCTGCGCATCCGTTTTGAGCTCGATAGTGAACTCTTTGAAGTGAATACCTCGGATCGCGATACCGGCGATGCCAAAGAAAATCTCGAAGACTACAGCTTTCAGGGCAGTCACACCGGAGTGTCCTTCAACTATCGCTATATGCTGGGCATCCTGGATGCGGTGGATAGCGAGAAAGTGGTGATCAAGCTGGGTACTTCCAAAGACCCCATGATGATCTACAATCAGGAAAATAAAGAAAACGAAGAGATCACCTTTTTGCTGATGCCTCTTCGTTCCTAATTGCTCTTGTAAAGATTGAAGCTGCATAGTATCGAGCTGCACGATTTCAGGAGTTACGAGCAGCAAAAGTTTGGCTTTGAGCCAGAGGGAAACCTGATCATTGGCCCCAATGGCAGTGGGAAGACAAACCTGCTGGAGGCCATAGCCTATACCTCGATCGGCAAATCCATACGCTATCATTCCGATGGCGATCTGGTGCGGCAGCAGGCCGCGGGTTTTGTGCTGACTGCCCGCTATAAGACCGATCTGGATAACGATCTGGCTGTGCAGCTCTCCTACGTGGAAAACCGCAAGATCCTGAAGATCAACGATGTGCTCAGCAGGCAACTCAGCGACCTGGTGAGCCGGGTAAAGGTGATCTATCTGGCCCCGGATGATATCGGCCTCATCAATGGTTCGCCCCGGATTCGCCGGCAGTATTTTGACTTTGCCATCTCGCAGCTTTTCCCCGCCTATCTGGCCTTGCTGAGGGCCTATTTACATATCGTGGATCAACGCAATCGCCTGCTCAAAACAGAGCATGGCAAGAGCGAAAAACGTAGCTGGGACCTGCGCTTTGTCGAAGCGCTACTGGCCTTGTATCCTTACCGGAAACAGTATCTGGAATTGCTCAATGCCGAGCTGCAGGGAGATTTTGCCGGGATTTCGGATAATACCCGGCAGGTCAGCATCTCTTATGAACCGGCTCTCAAAGATGCTTTTGCTTTGGATCAGGATAGCCTGATAGCGCATCTGGAGAACATCGCGCCCAAAGAACTGCTGTGGCAGCGTAGCCTGGTAGGGGCGCATCTGGATGATTACAACTTCCGCATTTCGGAAAACACTATGCAGAGCTTTGCCTCCCAAGGGCAAAAACGCATCGCGGTGATCATCCTCAAACTGATCCAGGCCAATCTGGTGAAGGAAACCACGGGCATAGTGCCCATCCTGCTTTTTGATGATATCTTTGCAGAACTGGATGCCCAGCACAGCCAGCGCATACGCGATCTGGCCTGTGGCTGTGGGCAGATCTTTGTGGCGGCTCCCAAAGAGGATATTGCCGAGATCTTTAGCCCCATGACCGCCATCAGACTGGGGGAGGGGCTATGAAGCTGAGTAAGCAACTCTTTGGCTGGATGATGTATGATTTTGCGAATTCAGCCTTTACCACCATCATCGTCACTGTGGTTTACAGCGTCTATTTCATGAATGTGGTGGTGGGCGGAGATGTGACTAGTGGCGAAATGCTCTGGGGACTGGCGGTAGGTATATCCATGACCTTGGTGGCACTTACGGCTCCCATCCTGGGTGCAGTGGCGGACTATTCCCGCTCCAAAAAGAAGTTCCTCTTTATTAATACTTATATCACCATCATCTTTACCGCGCTCCTGTATTTTGTGGGTCCGGGGCAAATCTCGAAAGGCATGATCTTCTTCATCATTGCAAATTACGGTTTTAATTCTGCCAATGTCTTTTACGATGCCTTTCTGCCCGAGATCACCACGCCGAATAATATAGGTAAAGTATCGGGTTTTGGCTGGGCTTTGGGCTATCTGGGCGGTCTGCTGTCCCTGGTAATTTCTCTGGTCATCATCCAATACGATGTCCGCTGGGTCTTTCCCATGATCTCGGTGCATTTCTTTGTGTTCAGCCTCTTTACCTTCTTCTGGCTCAAAGAACTAAGGCTGCCTTCCAAGCGCACAAATTACTTCAAAACAGCATATCGCAGGGTGTATAGCTCGGTGAAAAACATGAGGCGCTACCCGGAGCTGCTGAAGTTCATGTTCAGCTATTTCATCTACAATGATGGTATTACCACAGTGATCGTCTTTGCCTCCATCTATGGCATCACCCGCTTTGGCATGAATACTCAGGATATGATTATCTATTTTGTGCTGGCGCAATTCACCTCGATTTTGGGCTCCGCTCTCTTTGGCTGGCTCACCGATAAAAAGGGGGTCAAGCTGTCGCTCTCGATCTCGCTATTAGTCTGGATTTCGGTGGTGATCTGGGCCTTTTTCTGCAGCACGGCCTTTGAATATTATTTTGTGGGACTTTTGGCCGGATTGGCCATCGGCAGCAGTCAGTCAAACAGCAGAACCATGCTGTCTATGCTCACTCCTCACGACCGTCAGGCCGAGTTCTTCGGATTTTATACCTTGACAGGCAGGTTGTCTTCCATTATTGGTCCAATACTATATGGATGGATTGCGCACGTAAGTGGAGATATCAGATACTCCATCCTGTCTCTGCTCTTGTTCTTTCTTACCGGCTGGATTGCTCTGCAATTTGTGAACCCCATAAAGGGTTTGACGGATGCCGGAAACATGATGAAAACCCAAACCAATGGAGGTTAAAATGAAAAGAATTACTTTATTATTCGCTCTGGTGCTGCTGATTACACTGATTGGCATTACAGGCTGTGGCAAAAAAAAGCCCACCCTATATATTTTTAATTGGAGCGATTACATCGATCCAGGCCTCATCACAGAATTTGAGGATGCCAATGACTGCAAAGTCAAATACAGCACCTTCGATTCCAATGAAAACATGCTCACCAAGGTGAAAAGCTCGGTGCAGAGCTTTGATATCATCTTCCCCAGCGGAGATCACGTCAGCATCTTAAACGAACTGGGCCTGCTGGAAGAGCTGGATATGGCGAAACTTCCCAATAGCAGTAACCTCAGCCCGCAATTGCTGGCTAAAGCCCGCTCTTTTGATCCCGAAAATAAGCTCTCCATTCCCTATGCCTGGGGACTCACCGGACTGATGTACAACAAGAAGTTTGTACCACAGGAAATAGTGGCCTCAGGGGGATGGAACATCCTGGGAGATTCTTTCTTTGAGGGCAAAAACAAGATTACCATGCTGGATGATGCCCGGGAAGTGATCGGCGCAGCTTTGATCTTTAGCGGATATTCTGTGAATGATACCACGCCCGAGGCTCTGGCAGCCGCGCATGAAGTGCTAAAAATCTGGGATCGTAATATCACCCAGTTTGACAGCGATTCTTACAAGAACGAGCTGCAAGATGGCACCACCTGGCTGGCTCAGGCCTACAATGGCGATGCTCTGCAACAGATGAATGAAAACCCTGATCTGGATTTCATCCTGCCCAAAGAAGGCGCAGCCATGTGGATGGACAACATCGTGATGCTAAGGAATAGCCAGAACAAAGACTTGGCCTACAAATTCATCGACTTTATGCTCGATAAAGACGTCTCCAAGCGCAATTCTGAATACATCATGTATCCTACTCCCAATAAAGCAGCTATGGCGATAATGGATGAGGAATTCATCAACAATAAGATCATCAATCCAGACGAAGAATATCTGGACAAATGCTATATGCTCGACTATTTGGGTGAGGATATACGCGATATCGACAAGATATACGAAGACATCAAAATGAACTAAAGGACTGATAAATAATGGACAATCTCGGCTCATTGAAACGCAGCCATTACAGCGCAGAATTGGACATCAAGGCCATCGATACCGTGGTCACGGTGATGGGTTGGGTGCACAAACGGCGCGATCTGGGAGGACTGATCTTTCTGGATCTCAGAGATGTGAAAGGCATCATCCAGATCGTGATTCATCCTGAAAAGCAGGCTATCTTTGCCAAAGCAGAGAAGGTGCGCAACGAATATGTGCTGGCTGTGACCGGCACTTTGGCCCGTCGCAGTGAAGGCAATATCAATCAGGGCCTGCTCACCGGAGAACTGGAGATAGATGCCAGCGAGCTTTCTATCCTGAATGATACGCTGCCTCTGCCCATTCAGATAGATGGTGTGGCTATGGCGGATGAAGATCTGCGGCTCACCTATCGCTATTTGGATCTCAGACGCCCCTATCTGCAGAAGATCATCACCACCCGCGCCAAAGTAACCTCGCTGATGCGCAGATTCCTGGATGCGGAAGGCTTTTATGAGATCGAGACACCCATGCTCATGAAGAGCACACCGGAAGGTGCCAGAGACTATCTGGTGCCCAGCCGTGTGCATCCGGGCAAGTTTTATGCGCTCCCCCAAAGTCCGCAGATCTTTAAACAGCTCCTGATGATCGCCGGTTTTGACCGCTATTATCAGCTTGCGCGCTGCTTTCGGGATGAGGACCTCAGGGCGGATCGTCAGCCGGAATTTACCCAACTGGATATCGAGCTCTCCTTTGCCACTCAAGACCAGATTCTTGATCTTTTGGAAAGGCTGATGCACACGATCTTTGCCGAAATCCAGGGTGTGCAGCTTTCTCTGCCCTTCCCCAGAATGGTATATCAAGAGGCCATGGATCGCTATGGCTGTGATAAGCCGGACTTGCGCTTTGCTCTGGAATTGGTAGATTTCTCCCAAATTTTGGTGGGCAGCGAGTTTCAGGTCTTTAAGGACTGTCTGGCCTCTGGCGGAGTGATCAAAGCTCTGGCAATCCCAGGCGGAGCAGCTTTTTCCCGCAAACAGCAGGATGCCCTGGTGGATCTCGCCAAGCATCTGGGTGGTAAGGGCGTGGCCTTTGCCAAGGTGGCAGATAGCGGCCTGGAGACAGGCATCAGCAAGTTCTTGTCCACCAGTGAGGCTGCGGACATGATCGAAGCTGCTAAAGCCCAGCCGGGTGACCTTCTGGCCATTGTAGCAGATTCTTACAATACTACTTCTAAAGTCCTGGCCTTTTTGCGCAATCAACTGGCCAAGGATCTGAACCTATATGATCCCAAAGCTTTAGCCTTCTGCTGGATCACGGATTTTCCGCTGTTTATGCCCAATGAAGACGGCACAGCTTGGGAGCCGGCGCATCACATGTTTAGCCTGCCCAAAGAAGAACACATTCCCTGGCTGGATATTCCCGAAAAGATCGGCGAAATCCGCGGACAGCTTTACGACATGGTCTGCAATGGCATGGAAGTAGCCGGCGGCAGCATCCGTTGCCACCGTTATGACCTGCAAAAGAAGATCTTTGATGTTTTGGGCTACAGTGAAACCGAGCTCAAAGACCGCTTTGGCTTTTTTCTGGATGCCCTGAAATACGGAACCCCGCCTCATGGCGGTATAGCCCCCGGTCTGGACCGCCTGATCATGATTCTTTGCCAGGCAGATTCCATCCGGGACGTCATCGCCTTCCCCAAAACGCTCAAGGCTACCGATCTGATGAATCAAGCGCCCTCTGAGGTAGATGAGAAACAGTGGCAGGATCTCCACCTAAAATTCAGCGAATAATCACACTTAGCAGCGGTAAATCGCGGGGGTCAAACCTCTTGGCGATTTACCGTTTTTTTGCTGAGCGAGATTTGCCGGTGGAGATTGCTGCGGCAGTCTTTACCAGCGCCAAATCCCCGGCCTGCGCAAGCTGTCGGGAGCTCGGTATTCCCACCAGGATCATTTC